>Ga0126339_10001451_pt1 | contig 16077 bp, 8 predicted proteins | sample OrbTmetagenome_2_FD_92532 | JGI IMG/M metagenome (GOLD analysis project Ga0126339, IMG submission 92532) | Coral microbial communities from Petempiche,Puerto Morelos, Mexico - Orbicella T R C metagenome | ecosystem: Host-associated > Invertebrates > Cnidaria > Coral | place: Petempiche,Puerto... | reverse complement strand
CAGGCTAACGGCAACACCCCACTGTTAGTCTGCTATGTATCAGTGGGGAATGTAATAAAATTTAATGGCTCAAAAAAAAATATTAATCTAAAAAAAAAATTAAAAAAAAAACAAAAAAAAATAAAAAAATAAAAAAAAAAAAAAGAAAAAAAAAAAAAAAAAAAAATAAAAAAAAAAAAAAAAAGAATGGTATCGAAATCCATCGCTTTGTAGCGATCACGCTTTCATAGGCTTAAGGAAAATGTATCCAAAAATAACTTCAAAAACCAGTCAAACCGGTAATACCGACCATGACTGCCGTAAGATAAAAATAGAACATGACATCATTGATAAACCTGTCAAACCGGTTCAGAACCTGTCACTAAGCCTAAGATAGAACATGACATCATCCTCAGCACGACAATAGACAATAGCCTATGACATCACTCCCGTTAATGTATTCCACAGCAATTTTAGATCAAGTTAATTTATTCCACAGCGATACCACAGCAGATTAATGAGAAACCACAGTAAAAAAGGGGTTAATTCGGTGCGCTCTATACTACTGCAACAAGCCTGAATAAGTACGATACAAGTTCCTCGTAAGATACCCTCTACCATTAAATTTGGCAATGAATAACCATCAATACACCTGGCTACCTTCTATTCAAAAGTCAAAGACCTGAAGAAAAGGGCGGACCACCGAAAGCTCCCCGTTCGAGCGCAAATTAAAGGAGTTTCAAATAACTTAGATCCAGATTTTTCCTGCCGCCAATTGCCTAGAGTGAGGAAATTTAATCAGTGGTTATTCAACACATTCAGAATGCAAGCTGTAAGCACTCTGTTAGCAGTAGAAATATGAAACCTATTTTTAAATAAAATGAAATTTTCAACCACTCATGGTCTATTCATTTGCGTAGCTCACCTTATAGTTATATACAGTTGATATTTCGTGCAATTTCAAGCGCCAGTTTCGAGACAGTTGGTATTCCTATCTCATCTCGTTTTCTATACGAATGCAGTACATTTTAACCATTTCCTCCAATACATAAAACACACTGCTTCGTCGATTTTCGTCAACCCGCGTATTCACACTATGACTGAAATAACCCATCTATATTTTAGTGTAGGCACCTGGTTGGAGGGATAGAAGCTGGAGCACAGAGAGTCAATAGAATAAAGGTGACAAGGAGTTAGAGGCTTTATTTTGCACGAAAATTATTTTTGTAATATGCACAAGCTTCTTGAAAGGGTCACAAAATGAATGAAAACAGCATATTTCCTAAAATACAGCGGAGGTTTAGTTTTTGTGTACAGGAGAGCACTTGTAAAAAATGATTTTTCCTCTTTCGTCAATATCCTTATTATTCAGCGATATTAGATGCTGAGGTGTCATCTAAAACTCATCCTCGTGATCTCTTTCTTCTTCAGCATTGTTTCTGATAAGCATGTAATTGTCGAGGTCAATAGATCGGCAGTTGTTAATGGCATATCTTAGCTTGTCTGCCAGTTTGTCGGAGCTTGTGTAACTTGGCAGACGTAGCTGAAAAAAGCATGTTTGTGCAGTAGGAAGACTGTCGGGTTCCTGCAGGAGAATAATACACCATTACAAGTTATACCGTGCATTATTATACTATTACACCCGCTTGCAGTGTTACGTGCAGAGGCGACATCTTTCGTCCATTTTTCGACATGCTACATAAACGGCTGAAAGAACGTTTAACTGTGAAACTGGCAATATTTCCGGTTATTAGCAAAAGAAATGACAAATAAATGATAATTATTGGCCTAAAATGGTTGAAGAAGATTGTGGACTGTGCATGTTTCCCAATTTACGGGAAAATAGGCTACTTTCTATATATTAAAATTCAGCTTGATAGCGAGGTCTAGAGGACAGAAACAAAAGAAATGAATAAACACGCTCATTCAATTTCTTTTGCTTGTGTTCTCTAGGCCTCACTCCCAAACTGAATGTTAATATATGGAAAGAAGCCTATTCAAACGATGTTAATGTGGTCCATCGGTTCTCAAGAGTGACTTTCTGTAGAATTGGGCCGGTATTGCTTTTTAGTGCAGAGTGCACTATTGGGATGGTTTGGGGGTTGATGTCCGCATTGGCAATAAGGTAATGAGGCAATTAGATAACAGGGTGTAAACTTTAATATTTGTTTAATTATCATTTACCTAGTCCTCAAGCAAGAAAGTGGATGGGGAGGGTAGTTGTCTGTGTGCACTACGTTAAGACGTGCGACGCCTACCTTACTGTAATCATAATATCACAAAGCTATTTATTTGGTTTCGGAAACCCCTTGTCCTCCTTGTGGTACTATTCTCTTTACAACAAAACCAATTTTCCCTAAACGCATGCGCAGATTAGTTTGCGTTCGTGCCGACTATATATTAGGTGAAAGATGCATTTCATTTGAGATCACACATACTCCGTCTTCATTCCCAGAGCCACGTGGTGTTTTATATGTCGTGTGATATGATCGAGGACAGCAGTTTTTTTTTCGGGTAACGTCACTTCTCCCGTCTTAGCGCAAAAAACGCTACTGTGACTGAGTATCTTTTAGAATTACCCCTATCTCGGCTCAACAAATATCATCTTTGTATCATCAAACTTTGCCAGAGTTCAAAGTAAGAATGGAAACGTTTTGCTTCTCCCCAGCGGCTTATTTATTTCCCTTTCAATTGTCTCTATGAAAGAGACCAAAAAGTTCATATCTAGCCTAACTTTCCCGATTCAGTGGCATTAAAACTTGTAATTGTAAATTGTGACAAAAGAAACCAGGGAAGTGTTCAAATATTGCTGCAAATTCCGTGACACGTAATGAAAGCGTAAATTAATTTAATCAGTCTTTGAATGGACTCGTTTACCGATGTAGGATACATAATCTCGGTCAACCGAGTAGCGCAGACCTTCAATACTTCTTGTTGAAACGCTAACGCTTCTCAGTTGTATTTAACAATTATTCGCCAAAGGCGAAGTGAACATTGGTGAATATTCTCCAATGTTCACTGAGCCTGAGGTGAATAATTGTTTTAGTACAATTTTGAGAGGCCAATATCAAGAACTACAAAATAACGGACTAAAACATAAAACCAAAAAACAAAGACGCAATTGTGCATACACGTATGCAGCAGTAGTTACATGTACATCGATTGTCGCTGTGGAGGCAGCGTGGCCGAGTGCTGAGAGCGCCGGATTTGAAATCCGTAGGTCCCAGGTTCAAATCCCGTTCTAACCGCTAGCTGATGTTGTTCTCGGTAGCCCCGAGTTCAACAACTGCCTGCCTGCCTACCTGCCTACATTGTCAATCAATTTACTCATGGAGTTCGACAGTAAAACAAACGAGCGAAACACGACGAAAAATAAATTCATCCCGTACCTTTTTTTCATCTTTGTTGACTTCATTCACAGTTGTCATCATCGCCTAAAAATGAGTAACTTTAGTGTGTAGAAAAATAAATTTCGGTCAGTCGATCTGACCTGCTGGAAATCGACGCAACCACTGCGTTTACGATTCTTAAAAGTCTTGAATACGAGTTCTTGAAAAGATTTTTGGTCCAAGGGCGGCAGCAGTCATTTCAAAAATTATCCATCCTTTCAAATATCCTGGACTTGGAGTGGTGTCTTTCGAATAAATGAAAACTTAATTCAGCAACTGTGTGCCATGTTTACTTGCCGAGATAGCAAAAATGGCGAGCTTAGTAACCAAGCTCTAGCGGGGTGAATATAGCGTCATATGATGAGCTTTTCGACCAATCAGAATGTCCAATTGTTATATTCACCTCTGGAAATTATACTAATAATCAATATCACTGAGGTGGAAACTGTATAAGAACGTGGTATTTCGTGACTATTTGATGATTAAATTACTTCTTGTTTATCGGTGAAAAGAAAATTTGCGTTTTGAATGAAACACAATCGTTCTTCCATTTCCTCACAAGATATTTACTTTCTTCCATTTCCTCATAAGATATTTAACTTTGTTCCATTTCCTCATAAGATATTTACTTTCTTCCATTTATCTCTTAAGTTTTCGAGAAAACAAGGGTTTTATGTTACATACCTTTGCGAGGAAAACAAAAGTATCGAGTAACAAACGTTGGCGTGAAAAGTAAAATTGTCACATTTGCTACTAATTTTGAAATGAACAAAATCAACGTTAAACACCAGCGTAAAATTTGAAAGCGGTCTTGACAAACAGCAATTGTAAGTTATTGTTGAACATCGAATGAAAGTAAAGACATGAAACGTACGCACTGCTAAGATTGTGACAAGATCACGTCTTATCAAGGTTTCGGTCTGATCATATTAGGGAGTTTTAGCAATGACGGCGGGGACGACGCCTTGTAAAAAATGAATTAATATTCTACCTTCGAATATCGCAACTGTGTAAATCAGTTCAGTACGCCTATCGGTCTAAAAACTTGCTCAGGCTAAACATGCACCGACATCGTTCAATTCCAAAAGAAGATACGAAAAATTAGCCATTGCGGTTCGCGTTCTCCAAAATACGTAGAATTTAGTCATTTCACGTTGTTGTTTTACAGAGGACGGCAAAGAAAAGTACCAAGATTCAAAACGCACGTGCACAGCCATTATTCTGCTAATTGTTTGGTGACACTCTCGTCGCCGTCGCCGTCGTGGTTTGCTAAAACTCCCTATTCTGCAAGGGGAAAAGCCCTAGGTACCAAAGTAAATACGACATGTGTGACTATCGTGCCAGAGCTATACATTGCACTCCGCATTATCTGAGATTGTCTCACTAGTTAATATTCGCAAGGTACAATCATTCAAAACAGTCGATTTAGTTCTCCTGGAATGACTTCTTGATACTCCTTAACTTAGTTTGACGTCAATTAAACCCATCTTTCATCACCAAAATTCGAGCTGGACCGTGAAAGAAGTCCGTTGTGCTTACGTTTTGGACGTAGGCAAGGTTACATAGCATGTCAAAAGACGGCATGTTGAAAGACGTCGTCTATGCACGTAACACTGAAAGCGGGTTCAAATGCTTTTTATTCCATGCATACGTTATGTATGAGGTCTCCATTAATAGTAAGAACTTCACTTGTATTTACCACTAAAAAACAACATTTCCAGAAGTAGAAGACTGCTTTACACTGTAGTTCATAAAATAACCTTTTTGGTTTACAACTACAGCTATACAATCCCAAGTTTCAGTTACACAGTTACAGGTAGGAAAGCATATTTGAGTAAAAGTGAAACAAACTTGTTAACCCCATCTTTTTAGGGTTGTGGCTAAGTAAGCCACAGTTGTTCCTTTTATCGAGTGTTGAGTATTGATGTATAAATTTTCTCTTCGCTAATTTATCGATTTAATTATGTATTTAGTATCCATAATCAGCCTTCAAGGCTAAATCTTTTTGAATGGAAATTGTATCGCATACTCTCCTGCGAATTTGTTTCCAAAATTCCCGCGTATTTGTCAGCTAGCCTAATTCGAGATAGCGCTGCAATGCAATGTACTTGTGCTACGAAAGTGCTTGAAATTAAACATAAACCCGATGAAGAATATAAACTAGAGATAACCTTTAGCAGAAAAGTCGACAATAGTGACCAAGCCATGCTGATAAGATCGATTGGCAGCTAGGAGAAACTTGGCAAAAACTTAATGAGATGAGGTAAGCCGTACTGAGAGAAGGAGCATAATAAAGAAAGTCAATCTTATTTCAGTCAGTGTGGAGAACAAAGCGCCATAGCGGTTGCGGAAACTAAGTCTGAAAAAAAAAAAAAAATCAGGCTTTAACGGCTTCCAAACTATGAGTTGTACGATACAGGTGCACCGACATAAGGACATTATGTCGTTATGTTTGCAGAGTGAACATTCTCTGACTTAATGACATACCTCAAAACCACAAAGATGAAAATCAGCGCAACATTTTACCGAGTTTAGACTAAAACTTAGCGACCTTAAAAAAATCGACTGTTTTTTAAATCCACGACTTACACTCCGAAGCATTTTTTTTTCTTTCAAATGTAAACATGATTGATATTGTTTTCCCCTAAAGCACATACAATCGTGGACAAAAGTCCTTGGGATACTTATGTAACATAATGAACTAGTAGTAATCGTAGATTGAAGGGTGCGTTCGAGTTTTGGTAGGCTTGGTTTGTTAAAAAAACGAAAATTCTAGGGAGAAAATTTTGTGCCTGAGTTGTTAGGTAGGCGTGGAATTGGTCTCCCTTCAGCAGGGGCGGAAACAAATGAATTGCTCGCAAAGCACCTGCATACGAGAGGGTTTGTTCTCGTTTATACATGTATTGTGTAATATTAGTTACGACCGGTCAGTAAAAAAACAAGGACTGCAGTCGGGAGGACGCATTTAGTCCGCAGTCCCCATTTTATACCTGAGTCCGCGTGCGTTTTATGCCCAGTCCGTAATGCTTAGTCCGCGTTTTCTACATAAGTCTGTGTTTTATACCCAGTTTGTAGTCCGTAGTCTGCAGTCCGCAGCGCGTGTTTTATACTGACCGTGTAAATCGATACCAACCATGTTTGTTCCGTCGGTATGCGAGACGACGTGCTTTTAGTACCAAAACTAGGGCAATTATTTTGTTTACGAACACGACTTTGAATCGCCTTGGCTTTGGGGTAACAGCTACAGGGCATTTTCACTTCCGAAACAATGAAACGGAGGACATGTTGGTGTACCAAAGCAACCCTGTGAGTGTTGAACTCATATCCTATGTAAACACTTTCGTTGAGTTTACGTTACATAGTTTGCGCACAGAAATCTGGGCCAGCGAAGTGAAACTCATTTCTTCCTTTGATTTATTCAGCAGAAAGCAGCGTAAACGTTACAACTTATCCGCTAGTCTTCAGTAGGCTGCCTCGAAAAGTCGTACACATTTCGTGAAGACATGTCTACAAGGTTTTTAAATGCCATTAACACTGACTTCGAACTTTAAATAAACAACTTCACTATCCGCTGCAGTCCACAATAAGCTTCCTCGACACCTGAAAGTCCGAAATCATGATATTGCACAACACTCGAAAGACAGCACATGGACATGACATCATTCGCCCCTGAAGACTTTTTTTTCGTTTTTTTTGGGGCGGGGGGGGGGGGCAAATTGGTGTCCCCCGATAGATAGATTGATAGATAGATACACAGATCTCGAATTTTTATGCATTACGCGATTAGAACTGCGTTCTGTCGAACGCATTTTCCCGTGTTTCACGACAGAAGTTTGAAAAAAGCGCGCTGTCCTTTTAAAATCGCGATGTTGTGTCCCCTCCCCACCCAATACAATGTTGAAAACTAGGAGAAATTGCAGATACTAGTTTTCAACATTGTATGTGTGGCGTGGGGCGAGGTTAGGCAGGTGAAGTTGTATTCGCGTCTGGCGTGTGCGCAAAAGCGCCAAAAGTGCAAATTTGTCCCAAGACTATTGTCCACGATTGTAGGCTTATCAAGGGGGATTACAATATTACAATTTTCACTTCATTTATTCAGGCTCTCACACAAACACACACATAAACTGAACAACACAACAATTGCACTGAAAACGAGTTAAACTTAGATATATAGAGATATACTAGTGGTAATCAGAGACAAGTGAAGTGCGTTCGATACCCGGGGGGAAGGGGAACTCTGGGAATTTGTCAACGGGATGTGTTGCTGGGAACATGAAATTTTTGGGTTAAAACAGAGGATATTCAGTTGGTATTTGGACATCTGATTGTAGGTTGAGTACCAGAAATACCTTCCCTATTAAAATTACATACCATAAATTTGGCTATTTAAATAAACTTAATAAAAAATCAGAAACTCCAATTCTTTCTATATCAAGATTCCCCATTGTTCACCAAAATCCTGATTCCTATACCCACAGTAGACTGCTTGAAAAGCTTACCCTTAACAGCAGCGCATATTTAAGCCCATTTATGTCATTTCCCTTCCAGGGTTTGCCGAGTTGTGTATTTTTAGGGGAATTGTTTAACTTTTGTGTCATTTATTGGCATCATTTTATTGGCGCATCATTTAGTAAGGTTACGTATTGTGTATAACTATAGAAAAGAATAACAGTATATTGCACTTTATTTCCAAATATGACCGTTTTTACCTTATATGTACACCCATTAGCTTACGTGCAGTGAAGTTCCTTGAGCGGTGTGTATTTCCATTTCCTTTACGTCGTTTGTTGTGCTACATTGGAATCTTCGCAGTCTTTCACAAGGTTAGTGAAGTTGCGCTGATAAGCCTGGTTCACACTAGCGACATAACGACATCGTCACGAACGACATAAAAAGGACGTTATCTCGACGTAAAAAGGACGTTATGTTTGTAGTGTGAACATGTAGCAACATAACAGCATGAATATAACGACATAAAGATAAAACTGATCTTTTCTTTATGTCGTTATGTCGCTAGTGTGAACCACGCTTTATTCGAGCTATTACAGTCGAGCCTTTATTCTCGATTATTCCCACAGAGAAGTTGAATCGCCGAGGAAAGCAGCTGACTTGACAGATCACAAATCCGTGTGTTACCAACGCAGTTTCGGAGAAAATACGGCACTACACAGCTTTCTGGTGTTCAGATAAGTACCTTAAGCCATTTTAGCTAATAGTAGTTCGAATAAATCAACACAACTCCATTAACCTTGGGGAAAACTGCGAAGATTCCCGCGTAGGACAATGAACGAAGAAAAGCACATGGAAACACACGACGTCTGGGTAAACCAAAGCGAGGCAATGCATCAGACCGAGGCCATGTGCGCCAAACGTACCAAGATACGTATTTCCGTATCCGGGAGCCAACCCGATCTACCAAAAATCGAGTTGTTTTTTTCGCTCAGGCTTTCATGCCCAGTTCTATTGCGCGTTGAGTTTATGTTCCGTTCTCCTAAAGGTCCGGTAATACGGGCAGCATTTTTCTTCAACTTGTCTCGCAACATTGTTGTATTGCAAGTTGAAATCCTCTGTTGCGCGTATTACCACGTGCGTGACCAACTTGTCTCGCAGCAAAATATAGTGTTGCAAGTTGAGGCGACGTGTGGCGAAAAGTAGACTTGAGTTCTACTTTCTGCAACAAATTTTAGTTTTGTTGCTCGTATTACCACTGAAGCTTCTCCTTGCCTCGCAGCAAGTTTGAATTCAACGCTTGTGATTGGCTGTCAGCGGAGCGCGGCTTCGCGGCAAATTTTAATAAAAAACATGGCGGATGGAGAAGACGAGATAGAAGCTGTTGAAGTAGACCAGAAACTCTCAGGAAGTCAGAAATTTGCCCTATACAAAGAACTCGAGGGCTATCGTAGCCTTTGGGACACCTCCTATGTCCCTTCAAAAAACAAGCAGCAAAACAAGCAGCAAGAGGAAAAATGCCTGGAGGAACTCTCACAAAAATTCAACTTGTCGCCGGCCTATCTGAAACGACAGCTTCACACGGCGAGGACTTCGTTGGCACGGGAAATTAAGAAGGAAAGTGACGACCAGAAGTCCAGGTGGAAGTTCTTCGAAACGTTAAGTTATATGAAAGAAGATGTTCTTCGTTCGCTAAGGGCAAAAGAAGAAAGTGAGCGGACGGAGAACGAGACAGAGCAGTTGATAGAGTACCATAAACAAAATGACATCCTATGGAATTACAGGCTCTCATCCTACCAAAACAGAAACTTGAAGGAACTGAGCTACACAAAGCTTTCCGAGCTTCTCACTGGTAGAAGCCACGACGACATTAAAAATCGGTGGAATGTGCTTAAGACCATTTTTAACCGAGGTCAAAAAAGAAGACAGCAAGGTCAGTGGAACCGGTGCGGACGTCGTGTACACATCGCAGTGGAAATATTTAAAATCTTTGATGTTTATCAAGGGAAGTGACGACGTCGACCCTGCTGTTTCAACACTTGATCCTACAGAAAATGAGAGACCGGCAAAGAAAATTAAAGCTGAGAAGGCGAAAGATGTTGAAGAGGTAGCTATAGACGTTTAATTTATTGTAATTTAGGCAAAACGAAGAGCGTCCTTAAATAACTCTTCCTATTTCACTCTTCACCTTCACTTTGGTAAGTAATTGTTAATTATTGTTATTATTATTGAATAAGGTAAAACTGGATCTTTACAAAGAAGCCATAAAATGCCGGCAGACCCCTTTGCCACTTGCAATTGGTCAGCCAAATGTGGAAAATCGTAACGATTCCATCAGTACCATTGTAAAATCGCTCAAGTCTACATTACGACAGTTTTCTGGTTGCCACCTGGCTATTGCTAAGAAAAGAATCAACGATGTAATTTTTGATTTGGAAATGGAATGCTTTACTCCACAATCCACACCTGTATCTGCAAGCAGTCCTCAGTCCACAGTCCATTTTTTCGTTTACTTTAAGTTATTAGAATATGTAAAAAAAAACAAAAACAAAGTTTAACCTTCTGTTGTCACTAAATTTTAATTTTCTTCACTGACACTTTTAACCTTTTGTAGTCAACTTAATTTTTTCAGCACTGTCTGGGATTAATTAACATGGAGGTTAACATCTCTTGTAAGAGCAATTTAGCATGTCTTCGTTCTCGTAGTCATAACTTTGGGTCTCTTGAGCTGATTTTCCTGTTGAGTGCCCTAGCTAATAAGCCAGACATTTAAATACTGAAGAAATGTACCCTTCAAAATGAGGTCATTTCTAGTAGAAAAATTATTACTGACATTTTATTAAAACATATTTGTATGTATTCCTTCATACTTTTTTAAAATGGCATGATGTAAATTATGTCCATTTCCTAAAAGATATATGGTTACAAATATACACTCCTCTTTAAAAAATTTTATTTCATTATATATACCTTTTTAAAATGGTACACTGATACTTATGAGGATCTTAAAAATCTCATTTCAAATAAGTTATACAGTTAATTAAATAAATTATTCTGGTCCTTTTTTTTATGAAACCATACTTTAATACCTTTATAAATAGCATGATGTGAAGTCCATTTCCTGTAAGACATATGGTTACCTTATTGAAATGGTACATGCTTATAAGGACCTTAAAGGTCTCATTTGTAATAAGTTACAGTTAATTGAGTAAATTATTATGGTCTCTTGAAGTATTTTACAATATGTATTGCTTCCAAAAGTCTTGCAGATCAGCAAAAGTTATGTATCAAATGATTTATAGTCATTGGTACCTGTTCAAATGGTACACATATATGTACTCAACACTCCTAATTAAGTCATGTGAAAGATTTGCTGTACAACACAAATGTTATAAATTAACACAATAAATTTTGACTTATTTACAGCATGATCTAATTATTAATTTGTATCTTTCCATCTGCCTTTTGGAATGGAAAAATAGTTAAAACAACAAGGTGCCTGGAAAAGGGCTTGAAATGGTGTCTTTATAATACAGTCTATATTATGTATGAAACTGTGAAAGATAAAAATTGTGGTTCTAGCCACAAATTTGTAATTTCCTGAACATCAAATATCAATATCATTATGCATTTCTGTGCAGATAGCGAACACACTGTTTGTCATGAATCTAAATGTCTTGATGAAGTTATTGACATGAACCGTGTGAGATTGATGGAAATCATTCAGCAAAATGAGCTGGACTTTACAAATTTACCTATATAATTTACTTGTCATCAGCTTCTTTGCTGAGGGGGGCCCTGGTCAATAACCCTGCTGGTGGCAACAATTAACAATTATTGGACGAGTTTGACCAAAATATTGTGATTTGTTAGTGGAGAGCAGAAAATTGACAATGACACTGACAAATTGATCACAACAGTTTTGCTCAAACTCGTCCAATAATTGTTTTATCATTCAATCACCAAGTTTGTTGTTCATAATTAGGAAAGTGATCTGCCCTTTTCTTGCCATTTTTTATTGGACGTGGACACAACTATGCATGAGCACAATACTATTTGCAGCAAATTAGCTAATGGGCGTGAGCAGACCATTATTATTAGCCAGTTATTTGTAGGTCACATGGTAGGCTCTCAGAATAAATAATAATAGAGCAATATAAGTCCAATAAATTATTAAGCACTTAACGACTGGCCCCAAGGGAAATGTTGAGTTTTGTTTCCCCGAGAGCCTCACATTGCGGTCCACAGTTTTGTTTTTGTTTTGTTTTGTTATATCTCCCAACTCAAAAATAGGAAAAAATGCGAAGCAATCATTTGCTTGATGCCGACTGGCTCACAAATTTGCTGCGGTTTCAAGGAGCACAACCTGATCACGTGCAAGGCGAAAGTTTTTGTTTTCCTAGGGAGTTAGTGAGTTTTGACCCATGACATGTGACATGCTCTCCTACTGAAAAACGTGCTTGAGTTGGGAGGTATAACAATACAGTTTGTTCAATTGATTGTTCCAAAGACAACACCTTTCAGCGGTCCTCTGGATCCTTAGATTTATCCACTTGTTTGCTTTGATGCAAGCAAGCAAGGTATCTGCATTTTTCCACCACCTGGAATTTTGAGAGTCCCCACAAAGTTCCAGTGCCAGCACATAATGGCCTCTGCCCCTCAGGGGAAAGCCAATGACAAGTGCATTAAATCTGTTAAACACAAAGATGTGCTATATGAAATGCTCAAATCTAATCTTCCAAAATTATTATGAACTCACAGAAAATGTTATTTCTTTATACACCATAAAATGGAAACCACAAGACACAACATTTTTAGACAAAATTATCAATATAAGAAACTCACAATATTGTCCCTAAAAATTCAATTCTCTGGCAAACAAGACTGCCAGTTACAGAGGGCACTATGAAAAGAACCTGTGAATTTCATACAGTGGCAGATCCAGACATTGAGGTAGGGAGGGGGGCTTAAGTACTAGTCCAGACCCTGAGATAAGGAAAGGCCCCGCTATTGAAAAAATGTTCCGCCGTTTGGGGGTGGGGGTGCCCTGGGTCCCTCCCCTAGATCCGCCACTTTCATATACATATAATTTTCAATTTTGATATTTGTTCATACTAGCTCTAATCAAATGCATGGTCAATCAAGTCAGCATTGAGCAATGGTTTTTTTGCTTTAAGTTTTCTGGAATGTAGGTTCACGACCAATCAGATGTGAGATGAAACCACAAGTTGTAACCACCACAAATTGATTAGATTTTATTTCAGAGCTTATGTTAACAGATATATTTTATCATTTTCTTGAAGGAATCTACATGGGATCATGACAAGAAAATCGAAAGACAATTTGATATAGTTTTTTATTCACTGCATTTTAGTCATCCAAAAGAATGAAATTTCACTTACGGTTGGGTCAGAAACTGCGCGAGGTGGGAACCTGGGACTAGTCAGCCCGTGATGTCATAACAAGAATAATAGAAAAGAAAATAATTTCCTTGTTGTCTTTCACATTGCTGCAGCCATACATGACACATCTTTAGACCATTTTCAGCTATCTTTCCCACTGAAACAAATAACATGACAAGAGAAACAGGAAAATCAGGGAAAAGCATTCTTTTTTTGACATTACAGACAGAATAGTCCCAGTCCTCCACCTCGTGTTTTATCTGATCCAACCAGAAGTGAAATTGGACTCTTTTGGAGGACAATGACTAAATGCAGTGAATGAAAAAACTGAATCCAACTTTTTTGATTTTCATGTCAGTATCCCATATAGATACCATTATGAAGATAAAAAACATCTGTCATAAACACTTTAAGCTTGAGTAGACATGATCAGGCACTGCCAGACAGCACGTCTACTCCAAGCCTTTCATCTCACATCAGATTGGTTGCAAAACAATAAACATAATTCTGAAAAATGTTGTGTTCATGGCTTAGTGGCTTTCATTGTACATAGGAAATGTAACTAAACTTGATTCACACCAGCTCAAACAGTGCCCTCTCCACACAGTCTCCACTGCCATGGCACTGCTCCCTCCTTCATGAAATAATGCATGTACTCTTCTCTATATTGCCCTAGCTTCAGTTGAATAATTGTTGCTGTATTGGGATGATAGTCAAATCATGATGACAGCTCACTGCTGTTGCACCTCCAAGGCCCAGGGATCACGTTGCCTTCCTCATCCTCCTGATCTGTCAGTCCATTTATTCTGAAGGGAAAATTTGAGGGCATAATTCGTATTTTAAATTTAGCATATATTTATGTATTTATGTAATTGAGCAATCATGATTCTTTGTTTGTCAACTAACTCTGATGATCATGATATGCAGGCTGTTAACAAATAATGAAAATGGTGTGTATGATATAACCAGACTGCACAAGATGAAGTCTGCATGATTGAACTGAACGTTGATCGGCTAAGAGATTTGATGTCACCATGTGCTATTAAATTCCCTTCGATGCATCAGATTAAAAAAATGGTGTACATGTAGTGGCTTTCGTAAGCTTGTGATTGTATATATTGGTCATCTAGAAAAAAAAAAATTGTTTTTAGGTACAGTACATAAATGCAATCTGATGCACTGCTTATAAATTCTATTTTGGGTAGCATTCAGTAGTTTTCATTTTGAGCTACTGATATACACAACAAAGGAATATGGTTTGTAACGCTTGATTTTATAGCCCTACCTTAGAAAATTATGCAGCACCAGTGCTACCAAAATCAAGTCGACGACTGTGTCGAGAGGCAGGAGAATTGGAGCACGAAATACCCTCCATCTGTTCGCGATGATACCAAAACAATTCTCTGAGATTCTCCGCATGCGTGACAACCTGTAATTGAAAATCCTCTGTGCTCTTGACAATCCTGTAAGCGGGAAAGACTTCATCAAAAATCTTGTTAAGGCAAAGGCATTGTGTCCTGTCAGGGCATAGGGTACTGGCATTGCCCTCCCTGGCAAGGGTCTTGACTTTGGTAAATTCAAAGTGTTTTGACATGAACTCAGTGCTTTTTTCAGGTCACAATTTTGCCATATGGCAGAGTCTGGCGAATGACCATTTGTCCCAGCACTCACCCAAAGGCACTGGTAGTCAGGCCCAAATACAGCAAGGAGAACAATGCTGTTGTTCCCTTTGTAATCATAATAATGTGAGCCAGAATTAGATGGCTGCTGAACGATGACATGTTTCCTGTCTATAGCTCCGATACCATTCGGAAAATTCCATCTTGCCTTAAATTTGTCTGCCACTGTGTCCTCCACTTTCTGTGTTTGGTACTTTTAGATATTCTGGAATGAGTACCTGTAGTATAGGACATTAAAATGTATGTCAAGTATGTAAATTTCGATGTTGTTATATAAGTAAATAGAAGATTTTAAGAGCTGCCTACCTTGTACAGGGCACGGCTTGTTTCTGACATGATTGAAGAAATTGTTTGGCGTGAAATTCTGAACAAGTACTTGAGGGAATGATACGTTTCTCCCGTTGCCAAATACCGTAGCATTACAGCTAGGTGTTCATCTGGCTGGATTGTCGCCTGGACAGCATTGATAGGCGGTGGTTGCTCCTTCTTTTGGATCAGAGGGGATACTTTTCCCAACAGAAAAGAAAATTGCTCTTTCGTCATACGGAAAAACTCTTTGTATACCAGGACATCCCCTACTTCAAGCTCTCTAATTAACTGGTGAAAAACGCCCCTCTCCTCTCTCCGGGAAATCCATTGTTGCATGTAAACTTTTCGCTTTCGTTTTCGAGGCCTTTCCTCGTCTTCACCGAGCAAAAGGCCCAAACAGAGAGCGGCAAGTGCTCTCTTCTGACAAAGAAAGAGTTGAGCAGCCGCAATCTTTGTTTACACACAACTGACCAATCATATGCCCAGGATTCCACAAATTTGCAACACTTCATTTGCTGCGAGACAAGTTGGTCACAAAAGTGGTAATACACGCAAGAGTGTTTCAACTTGCAATGCAACAATGTTGCGAGACAAGTTGAAGAAAAATGTTGCCTGTATTACCGGACCTTAAATGTCGAACGCAATTATTTTAACAATCAAACAGTGGCCACTGAAAAGCGATTAGTATCAATTATAAAACTTTGTACTTCTCGAAAAAAAAACAGTTGACAACGTAATTGAAAGGCTGCGTGCAAGAACGTCCCCTAGATTTTTCGGCCATTTTTGAAAGTGCTTAAAACTAGCTGAATTTTGGCATGTGGGCTTCGTTTCACCTGAGAAACATTGCTCTGAAGTTTTTTTCGCTGGGTT
>Ga0126339_10001450_pt1 | contig 16092 bp, 5 predicted proteins | sample OrbTmetagenome_2_FD_92532 | JGI IMG/M metagenome (GOLD analysis project Ga0126339, IMG submission 92532) | Coral microbial communities from Petempiche,Puerto Morelos, Mexico - Orbicella T R C metagenome | ecosystem: Host-associated > Invertebrates > Cnidaria > Coral | place: Petempiche,Puerto... | reverse complement strand
ATTTATCTATCTTAGAAGAAAAGGGGGATAGTGGCTGCTCTTGCTTGTTGTAAACTTATCATAGTTTTTTTTACTGCCTAGGCAGTAACTTATTATGAAACTGTTATTACACATCAGTTGGAGCTGTTAGTAGTATATCTCTAGGTTCAAGATCTCCTTGTCCATAACCAGGCTCCAGGTAAAATGAAAAGTCAAGGGTTTGGATTTTGTAATTCATTGGGTAACAAAACTTGTTTTATTTACAAGTAAGGTCCTACTATCAGAGGAGCCTTCTTGGGTTTACCATCGTAATGTCTTGTGCTAGTTTTTGTTCCTTTTCTTTATAATTCTACTTTGTCAGACAAGGAAGATGTCAAGAAGATGGCTGTTGATGCAATGTTCAAATTGGAACATGGGGTTGAAGACAAACAGAAATCAAAGGAGGCCTTACCCACCCTAGAGCAGCTGAAGGTACTAGCACGTTTCTTGGTGATATAATTAGTACGCTGGTACGTGAACTATTGCCTGAAAGTTAAAGGTGTGGAAAGATTTGATTCTCAAACACGTATGACTTATGTCTCTGGTGGTTGTTGCATAGGTTCACTCTGTGCTGCTCTCTTGTATCCAGTCTCATTGCTCGCTCAAGTTTGGTGGGCGAGGGGTGCAGGCTCCTGTCTCAAACAGCAGCTGGTAGTCAAATTTAGTTGTTACATTGTGATCTACGGCTCTATAGTTCTGTGTACGTCTTGCATGCCTATTATTCAGCAATAACTAGCCACATGTACTCGATAATTTCTTTAGGAAGTTCAGTCCATATGGAGTGACGATTATGCAGCCAATCAGCTGCTCAGAAAGAGATTTCGAGAGGAAAAACAGGAGTTAAAAGTTCAAGCAGCAAAAGATGACGAGTTGAAAGAGAGAGGGGCATTAGATGTCGCTCTTGTACCAGAAAAACAAGAAGACATTGAGCTGGCCAAGAAAATCAGATATCACGGACAAGGTGGGTTGGAGTCTTTGATGCATGCTAATACTACTAGTTCCCCAGTGTGACCAACCACTAAATTCTCTCTACAATTTCCAAGCAAGCAGGTGATGAGAATTAAGAAAATCATCACCTAAGAGATATTGTCTTGATCTACTACCAAATTCTCAGAACTGAAATTAAAAGAGATGTGTGACATTAAGAAAGGAGAATAGCAGAAAGTTCTTTTTCCCTGTCTGTCGTGCTGTTCCATCGGTATCTTGCTAATAACATTTTAAGCCGTATGGTTTGGAGAGTGGACCATCAACTCAGTGAACTGAAGTACAACATACGTGAAAAACCTTGTTGCCCACAGTCATGGAACGGAACAACGTTTTTCGTTCGAAATATTCGGTTGCCAAGGATGAAATGAGTCCGCGTTTGTTGCAACCCGTCACGATGACGTCACGCTTTTCACGGCACTCGTGAATACTCAACCTCGTTCCCTGGCTCTCTCTCCTCTGCCTTGTCGTTAAAAGGTGGAGAAGAGAATAAAGAAAGAATAACACTCAAAATATCTTCGGCTACTGATAGGCGCGTCACGTTATCTTACAAGGGAAGATTGCGCGGCATGCCGAAGGAACGGCTTCCTAGATAGTTGAGTATTTTTTTTCTTTTTTTCTTTCAGGTTTTGATGCGCATCGTCGGAAACGTCGCTCTGAAGTCAACAGTAGGCCCCTGTTTGATTCAAAAGGAAAATCCGATGTAAAAAGACAGAAAGTGAAAGAACTTCTTGGAAAGAGAAAACAAATGCAGTTCAGCCATTTCATATCGTCTCCCAAAACGAACAGCAATCTGGCTAAGCTCGGTATCAAGGTTCTTACGAATAGGTCCAGAGAAAACAAGGACTCGGACATCTGCCCAGATAAAGGGCCTTCAGATGAGGGGGGCGCCCTAACAGGTGATGTGAACTTGAGTCAAACAAGGGTTTCCACTGTGCTCGACTCGCATAGTGGACTGGATAAGAGTGGTGGTTCTGACCTAGAAAATTGTGAAGGGCCTGACCTGGAAATGACGTCACAAACTGAAACACGTGACGAAACCGAGGATCGCCTTTCAAACCAAGGAGAGCGCATCTCAAGTAGTATTTCAATTTCAGATGCGAAGGAAAATCACAAGTCTGGGATAGAAATGTCAAATAATTTAACACTGAATACGAATTCTTCCGTCACTTCTTTGGTGTGTTGTGATTACGCCGACTCCAGTGATGCTTCAGACGATCTTACATGAAGCAGACGACACAAAGATGGAGGCTTTGACAAATAGCCAGTGGAGTGTTTTGCCTCATGTCTGAACCACTTGCTCGCACAGCCTTCCTTGTATACTTAAGAATAAATCAAGTGAGCATTGCCTGCAAATAATCTTTGTTTTCCTGTTCTTTAATTCCCCTGCACAAAGTTTCAGGAGCCCTTTGCAACAGTTTGTTAGATCAGCGCCAAATTAGAACAGGTAGTACAAAAGAGGCACGGGACACTAGGAATTGGACGAAATTAACTGAACTGACTGAAATTCCTACGAACTTTTCCTCTTGGGTTTTCCACACCAATTTTAACTGTAATTACGAAAGAATCCTTTCCTTTCAGGACAACACGGACTTTTTATCCAAAAAAAAAGGCATTGTATAAACATGACCACCTACATAGCGTAAAATTTCGATAACACCCCCCCCCCAGCGCCTCCACCCCCGTCCCTACTCCCCACAAAAACAACAGCAGGGACCAAAAAAATTGAGTCGATCAATTAAATGTTCTCTTGCTTCTCCAACTATGGGATTTTTAATTCCTCAAGTTTGAAAAGCAACACTTGTTATTAAAGCTTAAAAAATCCAACCTTAGATGCAAGGGTTTCAATTGGAGAAGTGACAGGCTGAAAATCTTGTACCAGGGCAAGACTGAAATGGCGACATTTGTTAATGTTTACCGCCTGCCGTCGACGAAAGTTTGATCACTGATATTAATGACATCAGTGAATTTTTAAGTTCTTTTGCTGGAAATCTGATCACTGCTAAGTCAATATAGTTATCTAAATCCGGCAAGAGTGTACAATGAAAGAAACGGTATTGGGTGGTGGAGATAAAATTCTAAATTTACACTTAAAGCGATTGAAAAAGCGTCTGATTTGCATTTCCGCACTAAAGATTAGTTTAGCTCTAGGCAGCTATAGGGAGCAAGTCGAGAAAAAGAACTGAATTTATCTTTCAAACCCGGTTCTTGATCTTTTGGAGGGACTGTCAGATTTTGCAAATTTTCAATGAAAGAAGCCAACGTCTTTGTCCTGGGAAACCCTTTTAAATAATATTAGGTTTTGAATTGGTATACTTATTCTTAAAATTGGATCCAGTTTATTTCTGGCATATTTTCGGACTGTATTTATTACTTGTTTTTTGCTGTGGCAATTGTCTTCAGAGAAGCAATTACTTAAAATTTCGTCTACATTTTATATCCATGTTCTTCAATTTAACCTCTCCATCGCTCAGAACTTAACCTTGATTAAAACGTCTGAATCGAATTCAGATCTGAAAATGATTCTTTATTTGAATTACACAGATTTATCATGAAAGAAATATCCTTAGCAACTACGCGCATAGAAGAAATTCTACTTCTTTTCGATACTGGTCCTTTCTAGCTTCATTCACAACGGAACATTCTTTTCACCCCATTTCGAAACAACCGACTTTGAAGCGAGTATAGAATTGGATTCACACTAGCGCTGGCTAAGACCAAAATAAACATGACCACAAACGTGTTGTCGCCGATTTCTTGAATTGCACCGATTAACAGCGACCCTTGAAGAATTGCCCAGGGCAACCAGAAAACGTTGAAGGCAATAATCACGCTGAAAACGATTCTTGTGATCCGTTTGCGGGATTTCAACAACATCTGACTTGTCTCCTTCGATTGTCGCTGGAAACAATGGCACCAAAGATGTCTAATGATTGCCAAAGAAGTTCGTAAAATTATTCCCATTGGTATAATGTAAGCAGCTATTAGATCTACAAAAGCAACGACTTTGAAACCGTTGTCGTTTATGAGAAATGCTAGACAAAGTGCCACCGAAGTTCCATCGAATGTATTCGGTGTTTTTGCCATTAGTAACATCATTGGCAAAGCCGCGATCAAGGCCACGATCCAGATTGCTGCGAGAAAAATGCGAATATTTCGCTTGACGGGCGCTGTTCTGTGCCGCCAGGGGTGAACAATGGCATAAAACCTGTCTGTTGAAATTGCTGCTAAAGTCAGAACGCAGTTCTTGGTGGTTAAATCTATAATTACTGTTGTTACTTTGCAGATGACTCCTTCAACTTTTGGCCGCGTGAAATTGCCGTCGCTGAGATAATGATTTCTGATTTGGCCAGCGAAGAACAAAGTTCCAAGGACCGAGCAACACAAGTCAGAGACAGCTAAATTGAGGAGAAGATAATTAAATGGGGTTCTTAGTTTCTTGTTTGAGATAATAAGAGAGCAAACGATAAAGTTTCCTGTTATCCCCGCGAGTAGAATAAGAGGCGTCACTACTTCGAAGGCAATTACGGCGTTTGTTGACATCTCTGTGCGCAGTCCAGTTACTTTCTACTGAGTACAGTTTGTTACACGAGAGTCGCTTGATGATTACGTCGATCTTGAGAAAGTTGTCTCACAGTTAGTTAAATTGCATTTCCCGTTTGTCTTAAAAAAAAATTAAGCAAGAAAAATCCTTTTTATAATATTGTACACTTAGGAAATTACATTTTGCGTGGGCGACCAATTGCAAAGAGGAGCTAAAAACCTGGAGATTTAATGATTCATGTCATTTGCATTATAGTGAAAAATACTTGTGTGTCATCGTGGTGATTGAGTTATATTGTCCACAATGAAACTTAAGCTGATAGAAACCTCACACTTCGCAAATTTCACTTTTTGAATGAGGCTGTTTTCAGGTGTTTAAATAATGAAACTAGACTTGATATCAACTGAAATAACTGAAAGTTATTTATAGCTGTCATGAACTTTGTGTTGTGTTTTTTTGTTTCAGTACTGGCGGATCGAGGGAAACTTGAAATAATTAATTTATCCTTTTTCTCAAAATGAAATATTGCTCGAAGAATGATAAATGTGAATATTGAATAAGAAAAGGCTGGTCTATGTATTTATAAAAACAATGAATATTGTAAATGGCATTTATTTTCCACATCAAATAAAGAATTGGTTCTGCTTAGCGTGCGTATATCGAGTTATGGATGCACGCAGGAAGTTTGGAGAGCGCGAGAGAAGCAGAATTGCTCGAGGCGCAGCCGAGAGCAACTCTATCTGCTTGAGGTGGCATGAGTGCTCTCCAAACTTCCCAAGTGCATCCATAACTCGATATACGCACAGCTAAAAGCGTGAACCAATCTTTTACAGCAGAGCGACAACAACTCGGGCGCTAAAACATGTTTTATTGATATGTGATTGACTACAAAGTTCTCACAATGCGCGGTGAAGGAAACTGAAAGGATCCTATTCCCTGGTCTAAAAAAAGAAAACTCGCCACGATCAGTTGAGCGACAGTTAAACGAAAGCGCTTCATCTGGTTTCTAAAATTATCGATGAAAAATTCGCCCCTTCGAATTAATGAAAATGTAGGCAAACAGAATCAAAATACGCAATGAAAATGTAGACAAAAAGAGTCAAAATACTCAAGTTTTAGTAAACATTTTGGCTTGACAATAGTCAAAGGCTCGAAGTGGGGTTTGGATTGTTCAGAGTGAGGTTCACTATGCCGAAACTTTAGCGTAAATAGAGATTTTTACCATGATGTCTCAATAGGAATTAGGTAGGACTGACCAGCGCGCACGCTCTGTTAGAGTATTAGTGTTTTGATACAGAATCTTAATAGTTGTTCCATGTGTTATTTTGACTCGTGAAATTTCGTGAAATTGGTGGGATTAATAGTCCGTAAAAGTGTGAATTCACATTTTTTTTCTTTTTGTGTGTGTGTGTGAAATATGTGAGACTGCTCTCAAGTTGACTATAATGAACTAAATAATCGAAGCTGATTGGTTGTTGGAAAGCCCTGTGGGCTAACTGAGGGATAATTAAAAAGCACATTTGTCTATTTACTGCTGTTTTTTGGCAAAGTTGCTTAGTTGTATCTATTAATAAACTGAATCGTGTGAGTCTGCTTTAAAGTTATCTATTAATAAGCTGAATCGCAAAGCTGCGGCTCCAAATATCATGCATCAAATTAGCTTAAAGTTTATAGTCAACCGACAAATTAATGAGGACCCAGGTTGATTTTTCCCTTTGCCTATCATGCGATGGGGTGCTTTCCATTTAGTCAAAAACTCCGGAAACCTCGAGTAAAAACTCTCAGTTTTGTAAATAAAGGTGCCGTTCCTTTGTCTCGATCCTTTTAGCATGTTCCGGTACAAGTTTGGTACTATACAGAGGTTTTGTTGTGGTAAACGCTTTTACGAAAAAAAATATTGAACTATTTAAATATTGAAATGTTTGTTATATCGAGGTCATAGTTAATGATTGATTTGTAACACAGGTGACTTCTGTCACGCAATTCAATGCACCCAGAGGTGCCGCGTTTTGAGATGCAATTCATTAAGCATGGTGGATTTCAGTGTCACTTACTTTCACTTTTGAGCAGACGCGCAGCTTTTGTTTACAAAAGAGCGACACTTTCAGAGTAGCGATTTAAAAATCCTGATGTTGCAACATAGAGGTTATACAGAAAATTGTCTATGTAAACAAGGAAACGCTGTAGTTCGTTATATCGAGGTAGATTTTACGGTTGGGCTTCCGGATTATGTTCGTTATATCGAAGAATTCGTTATATCGAGGTTTGTCATATCGAGGTTCTATTCCATACATTTTACTGTAACTTTGGCCGGGACAGAATATCGTTTGTTATATCGAGGACTTCGTTAAATAGAGGTTCGTTAAATCGAGGTTCCACTGTAGCTAACGTTGCTTGCCATACTCACTCTACCTACATTACTAACACAACTTACAATGCTAACAAAACTTACAATACTAACAGTGCGTACAATTTATTTGTGTCATTTTCATGGAGATTTATAGTATTTCTGTTTCCAGCGTTCACCAACCTATCCCTCTTACATTTTTCTCGTCCCAAGAGCCCCAGACTCAATCCTCAACCTCGTTTTCACAGACCCTGGGAACGAGGTTGCTCAGTCCTCAGGTCCGTAACCAAAATTTTACTTCTGCTTGTAAAATTCCGTTTATTGAAAACTGTTAAGGTCTGCAGGTGCTGTAACCAAATAGTTTGCTCAGATTTCAGGCAGTGGAGAGGGCTCGTGCAAGAAACCAGCGTTGAATTGGAGAAAATCTTAGTCCAATAATTTAGTCAATCGCAAAAAATCTTTCACTCGCGCCAATACCCCCCGGGCTAAGAAGGACGGGATGAAAAAGAGCGTTTCAAGATCAACACTAAAAGTTATTTTGTTGCAGAATCTTTTCTTCTTCTGACTCTCAAACAATAAGACTCATCTTCTGACCTCAGATATTCAAAACCTTCATTTACGGCACTCTGGAAAATAATGTCAAGTAATAGACAGAAAATCTTGTAAAATATATAGATCAAAAACATTTTATTAATATTAAGTGCTTCTGAGAAGTAATTTTAAAATTTGCTTAGAATATAAAATGTTTCGGAAATCTTTCAAAGCAGGTATGATAGCAACTGTAATCTCTTTAAAAAGTAGAAATATTCGCTTGCTCATAAATATTCTGTTATGCTAAGTGTAGCGTGATATTCAACTCAACATATTTTTCATTAGAATAACACAAGTAATTTAGAATATCTGATCACTGCTGCAACGTGACCCATTGTTGCACCTGCGTGCTTTTGTCCTCAAATCGTAAAGCAATACTCGATAGCATCTGGAATGATTTCTTCAGTTTTGAGCTTGTTATCAAGCGTGGCTGGTGCAGCTTCGTAAAACACGGAAATATTGCATGAAACTTAACCACTTTTGGGTTCGCGTGATTTGTGTTTTGTTCTGTCACGGAAAGGAATCTACTGAATGACAACTGATGGTTACAGCCTGCTGTATTTGACAATGAAGGTTTACGAGGCAAATCTACTCATTGCCGTTGTCTTAATATCGTTGTTCTTGAAGTCTACCGGGCAGAACACAGGTATGTTGTAAGCGACACAGTCCTAGCTTGTTTGCAAACTCAGGTACGGTGTTAAAAAGGTTAAATGATTGAAAAGGCTCCGTGTGGTCACGACTCGTAAAGTCAATTACCACAGCGACACCTTTTATAACGATCTGTCACGATATTTCGCTGTATATATTTGCTCGGAATTAAGGATAAAAATTTATTATGATAAGACTGCGAACCTAGCAAGCGCTAATTTTCTTCGCTCCCAAGGACAAACAGGTAATCGATTACCGACTGAAGGTTTATACGGTTTAGTAACGAACCATTCTTTTGTGAAATATATTATTTTACTTTTAAAACGGACATGAACGTCAATGTACGGCCCCTCACTGTTTGCTTGATAATTTTCGTTGGACATACCCATCAATCGTGTAGTATAGATACTTGTCAGCAGTGAACCCTCTGTCTTACAGATAAATAGGGACAATTATTTAATTGTAAAGCACTTTGAATTCAGAGACAACTCAAAGCTAACAGTTCTTTGTTCCGTTGATATTAGCATCATGTCGAGAATTTTTGGTCTGCCGAGAACAGCCAAGATAAAACCAAGCTGTTCCCTATTGTAAGTTCGTTTGTAAACAGTGTGCAATGAAAAAAAAATTGCGGACAAACTTCTTGCATGACGGCCAAATCGTTGAACCATCATAACTGCAAATAAAGCGCCGTTAATTTCAAACAATATGTATGTTTATTTCAGTCTTCGTTGTGTTCATTTGAACGGATAGGCCTCATTGTGACAAGTCAATGCTAACTATTTTCGTCAAGACTCAAAATTACTTCATCATTTGACCTTTAATTTTAGGCCGTGTTCAAAATAAACCATTTATTCTACTCTTGCGTCGCTATATTTTTAATGCTTATGATCTTCGTGCATTGTTAGCCGTTTGAAAACGACGCTTCCAGCTGAAAAACTGAGTTTTATTTTTCCAGCCTATCTATGAATAATATTACTAGATGTTAATGGACTTGCCGGTATATACTAATGTATTGTAACAACTTTGAATTCTATCGATTTTTATTGGCTTGAAGAAGTATATATCTGACGTTTTGCAAAGCAGTTTTTATAATTTGTCTAAAATACTTTTAAAAGGTTCATTAAAATTTTTATATGGTTTACTGATTCTTTAACGGCTATATACCTTTTAACTTATTTTCTACATATTTTATAATTCTAAAGTTTCAATATCGACAATGTGCTAAATTCACGCATTCTAGTATAGTTTTGCCAAGGTGATTGTTTGTCAATTTTTCTCTATGAAGACTCTAAGCCTGAAACATAATAAATATTTTCATCGCGTAAGCAGAAGATCAGAATAATAACGAACATCTATATCGCTTAGATATAGTCACATCAGACTTAACTGCGTCACAGGGCCGCTTTTTCGTGGTACCCAGTGCTCCGACGCCGCGTAGCAAATGATGAAGACTAGGAACTAGGTAACCCGGGAATAGTTTATGTTAAAGATAAATTAAAGCAGTTTTCGTTAGGTCTTTAGTTCAAGACTTACGTTTAATTTACTGAGCTTAACGTTCTGAGAGAAATTTAAATCAGAATAAAATTCAAATTTCTAGCCTCTACCAGCTAAAACATCGTCTCCTTCAAAATAACAGTGACGCACGAGTTATCGGACTTTCCAACCATGACATACGCTTTCGATTTCGACTGGCCACGGAATCTTTTTTATATATATCCAGCTACATACAGAACATATATCAAATTAAAGAGATAGAACGAGTTGTTATTTAACATTTGCGGTGGTATTTGTAATTCCCTTTAGTCTATCCAGGCCTATAATCTGTTTTGTAGCATGTGGTACAGTCTTGTTTTTTCGTATAATAGCATCTACCATTGCTTCACAATAGGCACGCGTCATTTTTTTTCCCCTCGTGTTTCAGTTTCATTCGTAATTTGAGTTACAATCACACAGTTGAAGTTCATGTTTGTTTTCTTAATATATATTGTACATGAACGACTCAATTTGTAAAACTTCAATAACTTCCTTTCGTCTGTGTTGCTGGCAGCTAATGGTTATTATAATCCATTAAATATTTTCTCTCCCGCAAGACTGGTTCAAACGCGTCACGTGCCCGAAGTTCCACAGCTAAAACTGGGCAATATCCGAGTGATATTCCCCAATGTTCAAAACTGCACGTGTTGTGAAAAATATTTGAATGGATAACAAACACAATAGCTTTCATTCGGAGCGAAAATATGCACGGATATTTGTCGTAGGACATTATCTCGAAGCTCACAATTTTCCTCGAGCTACGCTCTCAGAAAACTGTCCGCATCTCGGAACAGATAATGTACGTGGCCAAATATCTGAGCATATTTCCGAGCCAAATGGAGGTTATTGTTTATATATTAACAACGTCATTTCATTAGAAATTTATTCCCAGATGAAAGTTCTGCTGACTGAGTAATCTACCTCTAACCCACAAAACAGGTTTTCTGCAGGGATTAAATGCGGGCCGAGTTCGATCCCTCTTCTGAGAAGGCTATTGAAAGTAAAACATGCTCTTTGAATTAGCCCTGCCCTATTAATGCCGAAAGCGTGGATTACGCCCTGCAACCACACCCGCCTGCTCATATGATTAGTGTAGGGCGTGGTGTGTTTATCATCAGCATTTAATTTTTTAATCTCGGTAACCCAAAGAAGAACGACAGACACATGGAATGCAAATTTGCTCTTACTACTGGCAGCACGGAACTTGAATAAACAATGAGGACGGCGACGTCTAGGGCAAGGCCCGGTCCAAAGCAAAAAAAAAAAAAAAAAGAATTTACTTTTTAATTAATTTTTCAGAATCGCCTGTATTTTTATTTGTTTAATCATTTTCTACCTTTACGCAAATATGTAAGACCATCCGTGCGTCTCTCGGTTTAAGAACTAGCGTCAGCTCAATATGCAAAATAAGCGTTTCACTCCAAATAGAAACAGAAAAAAATTCAACCTTGTGGTTCACTTTCAGGCTACAAAATACTCTAAATTTGGTCTAAATTTCACGTTGATTTTTTTAAAGAGTACAGCTAAGAATTTGTACCAAGGTTTATTCACTATTATTGCGTTCAAACATTTTGTTTCTTTCATTACAATCAATCAATACAATGCAATCCTTTACGGCGTAACCGTAATGAATTTCTGAACCTCTCTATTTATAATCCCAATCCCGCCCTGTTTCCTGTGAAAAGGTTATAAATATCTTCTACAGAATAACAATAACAATAACTTTATTTACAGAAGGGGATTCCCCGTATTAATTTAATAAGCAAGTTACGTTTCGTTTTTGGTGATTAGATAATAAACAAGAACTGAGGGATTCCCCAAAAATGAGCTTACGTCATCACCTACTCGTATGCGCGACTTTCCATGCATAACGAAGTGAGTTCCGTTTTGACTGATAACAGCAAGAAGAATCTAGAAAGAGAAACTGGAATCTCGGTGCTTGGTTAAATCTTGTCCGAATTTCTCCGGCCCCGTTTCATACTACGCCGGAGAAATTTGAAAGCAAAACAATCACCGGTCTTTATGGACTTGTGGTCCAGAAAAACTGTGAAAGGGAAATCACATGAATTATATCGTGATGTCATCGTTTTTGAAAAGCTCTGTTTTCAAAATGTTTTTCGTCCAAAACTGAAACGAAAATTCCTACGGTTTGAAGATCGTTTTCGAAAAGCTCCGTTTTCGTGACGGATTTGTGTGGACGGTAGGTCTAACCGAAGAAAAAAGCTGCATGTTCAAATTTCTCCGACGTAGTGTCAAGAACGGAGCCTCGGTTATCAGTTGAAATTCCTGCCAATTCTTGCAGTAAACTCTTTGTGGATTTCAGATCTTAGCTATAAGTTAAAAAACGTGTTAGTTGTCAGCTGACAGTTGAAATTTTGACCAATTCCCAGCTATAACAATTTACAAAGCTAATTGTAAACATTTCTGTGTCTTTCTTTTGCAGTGTTCTGGCAACCAAACTTCCGATAAGCTACTTACAAACTTTTCTTTCTGCCTAATATATGAAATACTAACAAAAGCTAGATGTTCTGCTAAAACGTTCTTCAGAAATGTAACAACGGCCAAGGTACATGCTGTTTCCGACACTATACTTTACTTTAAAATCCTACGCTCCTCATTAACAATTGCTACTAAGTGTCAGTATTCTTTTTATGTACAATATTTACAAGTTAAACAGCACGCTTCGCTGGTAAAACATTAGGTTTGACAGTTAAAACTCATTTTGGTATTGCACTATACTTATTTTTGCTAACAGGTAAGATTCGTAGTAATTTCTATCATCATCCCTAAACGCCCGATACCATGCAAAGAATTTATCATACGCACTGTGGTTTTTCTGGTTTAAGCAGTTATCTGAGACTCAGCTGTACACTGCAGTATCAGGGAAAGTTTGAAATCTTCTTTCGTCGCTAAGAAAACAAATAAGAAAACTGAAACTTACAAGCTACATGTAACCTGTGTAGAAATCCTCGATTGTAATTTCTATTCAACTTAGCACAAGCATTAAAACTGTTCGTTGAGGTCATGGCATGTTTTACTTCTCATACGATCACCCGCTGTCGTCCTGGTCATTCTCGCCAACACCTGACAGGGAAAATAAACAAACAAAAACAAAAAAATATATAGCCATTGACTACGCTAATGTTCAAATACTTTAAAAGGCCTCAATTAAACAGTTTCTTACAAAAGCAGCTACCTAATTACAAAACTGATTAAATTAACGCATTCGATTCTGCTCACGCTCTGATTGGCTCACACTATAGTTTTTTATCTCGTATGAAACAAGAAAATCTTTTTTTTCAATATCACGTCCAAGTAAATAAGCTAAAGCCATGAATTATTCCGTCATAAAAGAAAATACGGTAACTTGAGACCACATGGAAAATATGGGAAGTTATTGTCTGCTGGTATTGCTAAGAACGCGCTTCGCTTTTTCTTCTTTCAAAAATTGTGCTATATCACATACACGTTACGTAATTTCGTGCTCTACACTCTCATGATCGACAGAGCTAGTTATCAGTTGGAAAAGAAAATACATCAGCAGCACAAGATCAAGAGACATATGCTAAGGAAATAATTAGATATATAAAATAATATGTAACAAGACTAATAGTAAATAACAAACAGATGAGTCTGCGGGAGAGAAAAAAAAAATTATTACCATAATAATAATAACAGTTGTTATTATTATTATGGTAATAATTTTATTTTTTTTCTCTCCCGCAGACTCATCTGTTTGTTATTAACTATTAGTCTTGTTACATATTATTAGATACCAGTCTTTTTCTTTTTCTTCGCGTTTAGATATATAAAACTAACCCTATTATAACCGAAAATAATACATTGATCGATAATATGTATGGAAAATTGTGACTTAATACCATAAGCCCTTTGCTAGAAATAGAAAAGGCTCGTGTTTTGATCGAGTCTTACCTTTCGTTCCAAAATCAAATGTCACGTCATCTCCAATCAGTATAAAAGGTGCCCACTGGTTCACGTCATAGCCCTCATTTCTCATCCACTTCATGGCCTCGTGTAGAGATTCACCAGCACTTTCCCCGGCAACAAGGTGATCGTAGAATTGACCCATTAACTGTTCCGTTGATTTGTCATGCAGGGCCCACAGCGCTACCAACACTGAGCGTGCACCAGATCCTAAGAATGCTCGGGCAATTCCAACAACTCCCTCGGCTTTTGTCAGTCCACGAGCACTGTGGCTACAGCTAAGGACTACCAGTTTAGCTCGCAGTTGAATTTTTGAAATGTCAGACATTGTCAATAAGTAGAGTCCTTCTTGAGGTATCCCGTTAGGAACACGAAACGATGGTGCAAGGGCAATTGCTCCCCTTTCTGCATCACCGTGTGCGGCGATATGAATCAGGGCCGCTGAATTCATCGCTTGAAGTACCGCATGCTTAGTCGCTTGCTGCCCTAACAAAGGCTCGACACCCAGCTTTTCTCCTACCATCCTCGCTTCGTTTTCTGCACAAGGCAATCGCGAAATGTCCGTGAGGCGTCCTTTGAAATGCACTTGACCAACATCAGGATTTCCCACTATCAATGCACCGGTCTGACAGTGATAGTCGGCTGGAATTTCATTAATGAGCTGGAGAGTTGTTAATGAAGGAACAACACGGATCCTGAAAGTCTCGGATAAGTACTTTCCACTTTCGTCGGTTAATGCGGCAAATGGAATGCTGTGTAAGGCGCGATCAGGAACAATGATGATTTCAGGGCCCTCAAGTAAGTCTGCCACAGGAGCGATGATCAGTTTGTAACAGATAGGAAGGTTCATTTTGGGTCCTTGGTTGTCTTTACTTTCGTTTACACTTCGCCAACCTTCATGGCTGTTTTCCTCGCATGATTTGGAGACCGGCTGAAAATCATGTAAAGATCCGTCCTCGCAAAGTTCCTCTGGTAAAACGCCAAGACCTCTGAAGTTAAAGAACTTCTTCAAACGTTGACTTAATCCTTCGCAGGCTATTAGATCACTTGCTTTTTTCAACTGGACATGTGTGGCTCCGCTTCCTTTAAGAATCCACAAGTATATGCTGTCACAAGAATATGAGACGTACAAACAGGTGCGGTTACACTGTTTAGCGACGATGCCCTCAATAGCAGCGCATCTTCGAGGATTAGCAGAGATTTTATTCTCCACAGAGTACCGAGCTGACATTAAATCTGCCAAAGCCCTGGCCCTTGAAAGCTCTGAAACATACAGAGCTTCCTCAGGATTTCCGGTTGCACTGAGTAAAGAGCTGAGTTGCCTGTAGGAAAGAATATTGCAATCCGAGAATGATATCTTAAATTGATCGTTGTCTCGGAGGGAGCCTCGAATTTCTTCGCATTTTTCGATAGCAGAAAAGAAATACAAGATAGCTTCTTGAATCTTTCCATCTCTCATCCTAAGGCTTGCCATCATCTGGAGCAAATCGAACTGACATTTAATATCTCCAATCTCTTCACTTAATGTAAGTCCCTTCTTGATATATTCTTCCGCTTTAGCATATTGAGCCTGTACGAAAAAGAATTGTCCAAGCTGGAAGCAACCTTGCGCTTCTAGGCTCCTGTTTCCAATTTCTTTGCTTATCGCAAGTACTTCTTCAAAGTATTCTTTTCCTTTGATATGCGCACCTACAGCGTACTCCACCAATCCTTGCGTGATGTAGACTGACGCCACTCCGCTTTTGTCTCCAATGTCTGTTAGGATGGCAAGGGCTTTCTTGTTATATTCGTTAGCTTTTCTATAATTTCTAAAGTTCCAAAATTGAGTTGCCAGATTATGATAAGAAATAGCTAGTTGATGTCTGGTGCCAATTTTTCTACTCATAGCCGATGATTTTTCCAAGTAGTCTGAAGCCTTGTCGTATTCGCCAACTGATCCATACACAGTTCCGAGGTTTGTGTAACAGGTGGCTTCACCAGCTATGTCTCCAATTTCTTTGCTGATTGCAAGTGATTTCTCGAAATGTTCTCTAGCCTTTTCATATTCGCCAACTGATTGATACACATTTCCAAGGTCTCCGTAACATTTGGCTTCACCATGTCTGTCTCCAATTTCTTTCTTGATCGCAAGTGATTTCTCGAGATGTTCTCTAGCCTTTTCATGTTCGTCAACTGATTGATACACATTTCCAAGGTTTGCGTAACAGCTGGCTTCACCATCTATGTCTCCAATTTCTTTGTTGATCGCAAGTGATTTCTCGGAATGTTCTCTAGCCTTTTCATATTCGCCAACTGATTGATACACATCTCCAAGGTTTGCGTAACATCTGGCTTCACCACGTCTGTCTCCAATTTCTTTCTCGATCGCAAGTGATTTCTGGAGATGTTCCCTAGCCTTTTCATATTCGCCAACTGATTGATACACATTTCCAAGGTTTCTGTAACAGCTGGCTTCACCATGTCTGTGTCCAATTTTTTTCAT
>Ga0126339_10001448_pt1 | contig 16101 bp, 7 predicted proteins | sample OrbTmetagenome_2_FD_92532 | JGI IMG/M metagenome (GOLD analysis project Ga0126339, IMG submission 92532) | Coral microbial communities from Petempiche,Puerto Morelos, Mexico - Orbicella T R C metagenome | ecosystem: Host-associated > Invertebrates > Cnidaria > Coral | place: Petempiche,Puerto... | reverse complement strand
GAGCTATAAGTAAATTTTTAGTAAAATAATAACTTTGGCACTTACTGCTCGACTTTGAATGGAATCCATTTTAATTGTTGATCTGTGTGCCATGAGCGTGGGAAAAGTAGGGAAAAAATCGAAAGCTTGTGATAGGTTTTGAACCTATGACTTCCTGGTATTGTGCCTCAAAATGAGTTCTCATTTCACACTAATTTGTAAGTAACCTTTGCAGTGATTTTATTTTCACTTTTTTATCCAACAGGGTCAGCTGGGTGTTCCTGGCATCAAGGGAGGCCAAGGCGAACAAGGAAGACCGGTAAAAATGCCATTATTAACAAATTAATTGATAATAATTAAGACAGTTGTATTGTTTCCTTGTAAGAAAAATATGCATGGGGCAACACACTGGCCTGATTGTTAGGTGGCACGTTAGACTCAATGTCAAACAATCTGTGCCAGGGTCACTGTGTTGTGTTCCTGGGCAAGACCTAGAATTGACTCTCACAATGCAGTGTTATATTCAGAATTAGTATAAATCTACCAGTGTTCTGTCACAAATGCTGTTCTCTGATTGGCCATGCTATTCACTATCCACTCTGTTGTAGATAGTGAGTAGCTTAGCAGTGTGCGGTTGCTAACAAAGTAATTTATTGGCTGACTCTTTGTGTTTTCGAAGTGTCTGTGAAGAGGATTTAGCTAAAGTTTTGAACTACTAATAGATTTCTACTAAAACAATTAGATTATCACCCCGCCCCCCCGACTTCTGTGCATGATAGTTGACTCAGGCAGTGCTGTCGCCAACTATCACGCTGTAGATGGGTGCCCGCAAATTGCTGACAAAATGCTGAAAGCAGCCTGAGACAGTCTAGCATCACATTCAGCAGCAGTGGCAATATTCCAAGTCCCTTCATGCTATGGAGTAGTCTTAGTCAAGGTCACTGCATTCTGTTCTTGGGCAAGACACTTTAATTCCACTTTGCCTCGCTCCATCCAAAAAGGTACCAGTGAATGTAATAGCTGGGGGTAACTCCGCAATGAACTAGTATACTACCATCCAATGTGTCACGTTCTTGGTCACGCTCTGAAAAAAAGAAAACATTTTCTTTGACATTGATATTGTGGTAAAAAACAAATCGAATGTGGTTTAGCGTGGTCTGTACTCTTATCGACAACGATATGCATCATCACAGTGGTCAAAATTGTTGTGGACTCACTCGGCTGCGCCTCACAAGTCCAGAACATTTTGACCACTGTGATGACGCATATCGTTGTCGATAAGAGTACAGACAGCGTTAAACCACATTCAATTTGTTAAGTTTTCCTTTTGCTTTTGTAATGCATCTCGTCAGAGTTTGACATAAACCATATGTAACATTTACATGATTGTTTTGACACTGATATTGTTCTTTTAATTGTTGCTATCCAGGGCTTACCTGGAAATCAAGGATCTCCTGGAAAACCTGGCCAAGCTGGTCCTCCTGTAAGATGTCTTGCCTGAAAATGTATTCAGTATATACCTCTTATAAGTTACAGAATGACTTTAATCCCTTTTGATCTATGGTCCAAGAGTGGGGTTCACGGGCCATAAATCAAAAAGGGAAAAAAGTGAAGATCCATAACTCTCAGTACCAAGTGAGAAGACAACATTAGAAGGATATTAGTTATAATCTCCATATGTGTGTTTGATGTAATATATTAAACACGAGGCAGTGTTTTGTCAGGATATCCAAACACCGAGAAGACAGTTGAAAATACGGTGTGCAGCGGAGTATTTTTGACAAAGTTCGAGGTGTTTGGATAGCCGATGAAACGATGTCTCGGGTGTTTGATATATCTTCTCAATCAAAACAAAAACTAAAGGGTAAACGGAGAAGTAAACTCGTCAAAATCTATGCTAATTAAGACCAGGTATCCAAACCTCCTTCACGTCTGTGATTTTCTTTGTTTTGACTTAATAAGTTATTAACGAGTTTGAGAGGGGTTCAGGGACAGCTTCAAATTCTAGCGGGCTGTACAGTAAGATATGACCCACTGAATTGACCAATCAAAGTTCGCTTATTAACTTAGAGGTATAACAAAGTTATAACATGATGATTATTTGAACTCAACTACTGCCCTTCCTCATTTTTAAGTGGCTTCATTTGTTTTTAGGGACCCCCAGGACCGACAGGCCCTCCAGGCAGAGACGGAGCAGATGGACAAAAGGTGTCAATTGATAATAAGTAATAGTGTAGTGTGCAGTGGGGTTTTGAAGGAGCTCAGTCACGGTTTGTACATTTTGAAAAGTTAAGCCTAAATTTTTCAAACTCGTCGTTTACAATCCGTGTCAATCTTCGCCATCGTTGACCATCCTTGTTCCTTTATGGTTTATTACTATCTCTTTGATGTTTTTCTATCTTAGTAAACTATTATTTTCAGGTTTCCCTTCATTTAAAGGAGATTTTGTACGTGGCCGAAAAAAAGACAAAACACCGTGACTGAGCTGCTTAAAGCTGAGAGTAGATTAGTCTTGTGAAATAGTATAAGCCATGTTGGAAGAGAACTGGGAACATGAGTGGAGCTTGTGTAGCGAGTTATTGTGATAGCTTGAGAGAGCAGTCAACAACGTCAACCTTTTAGAAAGCTCTATCGTGGGTCCACTATTTTCTTTGTTTGGATCAGGTAACATTTCTAAATCTCTCTTTCAGTTAAAAGTTTCGTGTTAAAGCTGTTATTAATCAAGCTGTTTCAGGACCGTATACTGAGATTATCCGAAAATGCTTGTTGACCTGTTTAAGGTTAACTTAAACTGTCTTCAGTAACTTATAAAATTCTGATCAATAATACTTATTTATCTATAAAAGATTTTTCATTCTTTTTGTGCTAGGAACAAAATGGAACTGTTACGTGAGGAGACATTAAACAGTGTTTCGGATAATTATCTTTGCTTCATTTTGTGTAGGGTGCAGCTGGAGAACCAGGACGACCAGGAAAGGATGGTCTTCCTGGACAACCCGTAAGTGCTAATTTTTTTTAATTTTTGTTCAATGTTCATATTATTTCTTAGGTATTAAGTATGGCGTAATGTTCTTTCAGTGTCTAGGACAGTCATGAGATTATTTTATGATTTGTCCAGTGATTTATGTTCCTCTCTGTCTTAATCAGGGTAAAAACGGCAAGGATGGCGAACCTGGCCCAGCGGGATCTGATGGCGGACCGGTGAGTGGTAATACTAGGAAAACATGATACGGCTGGCAATATCTGATAATGCAGGAAAAATATCCGAAAACAAGAAAAACATGATTCAACTGGAAATACCTGATGATACAGGAAAAATATAAAACAAGAAAAACCTGATAACACTGTAAAAACATGATTCAAGTGGAAGTACTTGATGTTACAGGGAAATTATCATAAAACAAGAAAAACTTCATAATACTGGAAAAACCTTGTTAGAAGCCCGAGAAAACGAGAGAAGACCTACTAACACATAAAACCTGATAAACAAGAGAAAACCTTGGACCATTCAATTCATGAAGAGGCAATTGAAAAGACTGATAAAAATTATCAACTTGAGGAACTTCTCTTCATTCACCACTAAAAAAATGGATTGCACGGCAGTAGTATTTCATGTTTGACAGCAAATGGGATGATACTGATCGTCATTGTTGGGAAATTGTTGGCCAACAGTTGGCCAACTGTCGGTGGACAGTGTACCAGCAGTCTGAGAGCTACTGTTTTTGGGGTTGCGTGACTTAAATCTGGTTTCAGCTTTCTGTTTTTTAAACTAACTCTCTCTTTTTCACCTTTTACTAGGGAGATATTGGACCTGCAGGACCTGCTGGCCCGAAAGGCGACAGAGGACCAAATGTACAGTAAACTCTTATTGTTATTATTAATATTTTTATCACTGCTAGTATTCTAATCTGGAAACTGAAAATACTAGGGTGTTTAGACTGTGTGTAATAATCAAATTTCCGTACAAGAAAGACTGGTAATTGTACAGAAGATTAACTTAGGATACTTGAAAAAATCAGGTTTTCTAGAATTGACTTTGTCTAAACTAGCTGCTCAGAGATCTTCTCCAAATATATGTGTCATGAAGCCTGATGTGTAGACCTTGAGGGCGATGGTCCTGAAGCCAAGCAAACAGTGATCCTAAGATTCGTGCTGAAAAGTCCACAACTGTGCTATGTCTTAAGTTTTGTGTTCAACACACCAGCCGAATTACGTAACTTCAGTTTTTCCCCAAAAGCTCAGGAACTTCAAAACGGGGGCAAATGGTATAGAAATTTCTTAGGAAAGTTTCCAGAAAATCCAAAAATTGTTCAATTTCAGACTTGCGAACCATTCAGCTTAAATTTCTGGCAATTCTGAGAGCAAAATTAAATATAACAGGAATTCCCCGAAAGAGAGGTGCCCTTTTTGGAAATTCTGGAAGATACTGTTCCCTTCGTTACTGGAAGTTTTCCTGAAATGAAAATGTAATTTTGGGTTGAACGCAAAGTGCCCCTTGTTTGGTATAAGTATGCTGACCTGCTTTGTCATGTCCAGGGCCCAACTGGAGCCACAGGCCCGGCTGGAGCACCAGGCGCTGCGGGCCAAAAGGGAGACACTGGAGCACCAGGACAAGACGGACGCAGTGGTCAACCAGGATCACCGGTGAGCCTTTACTTAGACTGAAATATATCAAACACAAAAGACCGATTCTCGCCACATTTTCAAACACTGAGAAGAGAGTTGAAAATACGATTCAAAGCAGAATGTTTTTGACGAGCTTCTAGGTGTTTGGAAATGTGGTCAAACACTGTCTTGAGTGGTTAATAAAAAGAAATTGAAGCAGTGGTCCAGGTAGTAGGTTGTAACCATCAAAAGTCACCGGGTTTTGAAAGTTCTGTTCTTTTGGAAATTATAGTTCCTTGTATCTTGTTGTCCCTGCATCAGAATGAGAATATTCCTAAAGAATACACCTTTTGTATGTTGACTTGGTCATGTTTTATAGGGACCACGTGGTAAACCTGGACCAGCTGGCACTCCCGGAGCACCAGGGGCAGATGTAAGTTATAAGCAGTTAATTCGGATGTGCAGATGTCCTGGCTTGTGGAAGATAACGGAACTATTTATTTTATTATAAGAGAAGTAGCATTCATTCTAGTGAGCCTCCTGAGGTGTGGTCCAGATTTTGCAATAATGACGACCTACCAATAAGTTTTAGTGATTATTATTTTGCTTTTTGGGAACATTCTACTCACCCTCTAAGTTTCTATTACTGTAAATGAAAACCTCTTTTAAGATATTTTTGGTTTACAGATGAGCTTCAACTTTTACAAGCGTGGCTTTAAATTAATAAGTGGATATGCGGAACGTAGTAAAGTGCGAATGGTACAACCAGCATGTAGACATAACCAACACACAAAAAACTTGGGAATGCATGTGAAGTATCTGTCTAACTTGTTCATTTTCGTAGAAGAAACCTACTGGCCCAGTTGTTCAAAGGGTGGATAACGCTATCCGCCAAATAAATCACCATCTAGTGGTTAGTGTAGATTGTTTCGTCAATGCTTATCCACTAGATAGTGATTTATCCGGTTGATAGTGTTATCCACGCTTCAAACAACTGGCCCCTGTTATGTACTTTGTGTGATAGTTCTTGTGAAATATGAGCTACAAGATGATACCAACTCATAGAGTATTTCCAATGCAATTGAGACTTCCACTGTCATGTTCCGAATGGGCTTGCATTAGAAGATGAAATTCAATCATCTGTACTACAGTTAGAGCTCTCTACTCACATGTGTTTGTAATGTGTAGGGTTTCAATGGAACAAATGGTAATCCTGGTATTCCTGGACGCTCTGGGCTTAAGGTAAACAAAATTTAATTTTACTTTTCTAGTTCATCCTAACATGAGTTAAAATGGATCACTAACTACACAAGAAGGTTAGGAGGAAGTCTAATTAAAAATAAAACCATAAGATTATAACAACGTGTTTTTCACTTGCGCATTGAAAGAGAATGGCGATTGGTTTGGTTTTCGTTTTCTACCTTTAGCGATTGGCTTAAAAATCTCACGTCACTTTGTCAGCCAATCAGAAAAATGTATTCGCGCATGTTTTCGCGCGTTTCACGTTTACTACATGTAATTGACTTGAGTTTTGATTGATTCCTTGGATTAGCCAGAGTGATTACTTTGGTTCTGGTTTTATGACACTCAGTATGAAGTCCTTTGACCACAAGTACTGGAAAACTATGTGTTTTCTTTTTATCTTCCTAACTGATGCAACTGCTATTTAAACCCCACTTTGTTTAAAAATTTAGATAACAAAGGAGACAGGAAATAAATTTTGGTAGCTGTGGTCAATCAACATTGTGCAAGTGTACCATTGAAGACCACTCCATTGAGCCTCCTTGGTACGATAATCTGCCGAGGAACACGAGGTTGTCACCAATTTAATTGGTCATCTCTTTCATCCAGCTGTGTTTAATTTTCAGGGAGAACGCGGCGCCCCAGGCGATCCCGGGAGTCCTGGCAAACCTGGCCCAGCGGGTGCCCCGGGCCCGAAAGGTGATGCTGGTCCACCTGGCATCCAAGGAGAAAAGGTGACGATCAACTGACGAAGTTCTGTAGCTACAATCGGGGACAAAAGTCTTCGGGACACGAATTATCTGTGTTTTACAACTGAAGTTTGAGAACAGTGCTGGTGTCCTTTTCCAAACGCGTTGCTTTTTCCCCTCCCCACCCAATACAATGGTGAAAATCAGAAGAAATTGCAGCTACTAGTTTTCAACATTGTATGTGGGGTGGAGAAGAGGTTCTGTATTCGTGTCTGGCATGTGTGCAAAAGCGCCAAAACTGCAACTTTGTCCCAAGACGTTTGTCCATGATTGTAGGTGTCTTTATCGGGGACAAAGCTCAAGAGCGTGGTGCTCCAGCAGATAATTCACAGTAGTATATAGGGTGGGGAAAGTGGATAGTGTGAATACTGATCACAAGCCTGCAAAAGCAGTTGTTGAGGCGTGAAAGTGAGATGCTGGAGCACCTCTTATTCAAGGACAAAGGATGAAGATCAATTAACGAAGTTCTGTAGTTAGATGTCAAGAGGGGGGGAAAGGAGGAGTGCTAAAGTAGATCATTCATTTTAGTATATAGGAGGGAGGTAGCAACTTGTTACCGTAAAACCTGGTTATGTAGGGAAGCTAGGGCAAGCTGCTTTGGAGGCATGGAGGTGAGATTCTGGACCCTCTCGTAGCCAAGGAGCAAAGGTGACAAATTTACAAGGTCGAGGGCCCAGTCAGTGGTAGTAAATATAATAATGTGGAGATAATAATAAGATGCTACTTTAGTTCGTGGTCCTGTAGAGAAGCCAGGGGGGGGGGGAGGGGGAGGGGGGGCTGGTTCCAGGAAGACCAGAAAAGGTGACAAATTGACAAGGTTGAGGATTCAGTCATTAGTGGTGTATAAGCTTCAATAGAAGATAGTCAGGTGCTACGTTAGTTCCTGGTCATGTAGGGAGGCCAGGAAAAGCTGGTTCTGGAGAGACCAAAGTGAGACACGACCACCTGCCATGCGAGGAAACTAGGTTATCAACCACAAACTTAGAGGTTCAAGGTTCAGTGCAGCAGTGTAGAGGGTGTAATGAGTTAGGCACTACTGTGCATCGTTTGCAGTTGTAGTTGTTAGTTACTGACTGACTTAGTGGTTATTGCAACATTAGATTTAGGGCAGACAGAATTAAAACCATGTTTAAATAAAGTTAATTCTTGTACACTATCCTGTCCTACTCTTGGTGCAACTGCCCAGCTAGCTCAGCTTGGTTGCTAGTTAGTGGTTATTACAACATAAGATTTATGGCCGAAGGAATTTAAACCATGTTTAAATAAAGTTAATTCTTGTGCCCTATCCTGTCCTGCTCTTGGTGCCACTGCTCAGCCAGCTCAGCTTGGAAACACAGTTGATTATATAGAGGTTAATCATGATTGTTTGCTCGTGTTCAGGGACGGCGTGGATTGGATGGTACTCCAGGAAGACCAGGAGAACCAGGAGTTCAGGTATGGACTAACAGTCGTGATATATGTGGGTTATTGACTAAGCGTGAGGTCAAGATGGCTGGATATTGGCCAAGTTCGTTTTTTTGCGTGTTCATGGACCTAGACGGAGTCAAGGTCCATAAACACGCAATAAAAGGAACGAAAAGAAATTCCCAAGTTCTAACAGGTATTGAAGTAATGACTCTCCGCACTCCAATTGAATGCATAAACGTTGACCTAGACGAGACGCACTCAAAAATAATAAGACACAGAGGAACTTGGCCAGGAAAAACTGAAGAAGAGAGTCTAACCATATTTAAGCTGGGCCATATTGGTTTAAGTATGGCAAACTGCCAGCATACAAAATATACTGCATCAATAATTTTTATCAATGAGTGACGATGCATGTAAACAAAATTGATCGTTCATTGTTGTTGTTTCTGTTTGTTTGTTGTTGTTGCTAGGGCCCGCCAGGACCCAGAGGTCAAAAAGGAGAAGTTGGACCTGCCGGAGAGAAAGGAGACAAGGGCTGGACTGGTAGACCTGGATTACAGGGACCCCAGGGTCCACAGGTATACCAATATTCATCTGCTTACACATGGTACTGCTCTTAGCTCTTTTCAGAGAATAGGCAATGAACAAAGTAGAGCCGTAGCTGGTAACGGAGTCATTTTTTTTTGTTTTTTGTTTTTTTATAGTCATCATAAAAACCCAATCTATCTAGGGAGAGCATTTAACCAATGACATTGCCTCAGTCATGATTTTGTTCTGGCTGCGATCCTGCAAGGTACCTCTATTGAAGCTGGTTAGGGATAGCACCAACAGCGTACCCCGGTTTTATATATTGTCCTGTTAATCTCATCGTCCATAATTCGTCCCCTTGTCCCTGTCGGTCTCACCCTTAATTGTGTGCACACTACGCAGTCTAAAAGTGGTCATTGCTTTAGCCACTGAAATGTTTAATGTTGCCATGATTGTGAGTTAAATACCAGCAGTGTGGCTTGTAGCAGACTTACTTTCACCTTAATTTTCCAATGCTCGCTTCTCACTTCTACATTATATTAATACAGTCAAACGTCTGTTAATTGGCCAACACCCATTTTCCGGAGGGTGGTTCTCTCCTTCGCAGCCGTTATTAAGGTCGTCACGTAACGCTTCTCCCCACTAGCTTAGCGGGGAGAAGCGTTGCGTGACGACCCTAATAACGGCTGTAAAGTAGACTAGGAGGGTGGCCGCCTAACAGGGGTTGGACTGTAACGATGATGCATTACTTGCAAAAAAATTCGGACGATTTTAATTTGAGACAACAGTGTCCGAAAATAAAACAGTCCGAAATATTTACACTGCATTATTTAGTTTTTAATTCCGTTAGTTTCCTTTATGGAGCGAACTCTCTTTAAGACACTGCTGGAGATACGTAACGGCTTAATAGAATTTTCCTTATTTTTCCGTCGATTTATGTGTAAAACCTTGAGGGTGTAGTAAAACTATCATTTTCACCTATTTTGTTTCAGTCTGAAACGTGTTTTGTAGGCGTTCATTTGCTGTAGCTGTGTTTCAGCAAATTGTCGGAAATGTTTGTCCAAAATTTGTCGGAAGTGAGAGAAAGTGTCCGAAAATAAAACGTGCGAAATTTTAACGTCCAAGATTTTTCGCAAGTAATGTAAATTGACTCATGATAATGACTATGACGGATTTGTTTTCACCTAGGGTGACAAGGGTCCCCCCGGAACAGACGGAGTGGACGGCCCTCCTGGACTTAGAGTGAGTACTTGGCGGCGATGATGCTCTGATTGCATTGCTGGTTGCTCAAGAGGGCATCGACAGTATTATGCTCTTCACTCGATTGAAAATCTTCACATAAACTGTTGTAACCTTGTTGAAAAAGGTCATATGGAGCAGTGAGAGCACTGGAAGTTAACATTGCACTCTTAAGACCTTTTTGCATGTCACATTTTCTTGGCTAAATCTGCTTGAGCGGTCTGTCAGGCCCGCCCTTCTTGTGCCTTTTGTAGACCCTTCTACAAGCTCTTAGTTGTCCAGTGATCCGTTATTCTAGGAAGACGAGTTTTGTTTTGACTTTCAAGACACAAGGGAAATCATCTGAGAAAGACATATATTGCTACTGTATACTCTCATTCCTTTCATAATTATTTATTGGTGATAGCGCCAGAGTTCTGCCAATTATTCTGATTTGTCTTTTGTTTACTCCATAGGGACCCCCAGGAGCCTCAGGGGACCCAGGCGCCCCAGGCAGAAATGGCTCCACGGTAAGGCAGCTTAGTCTGAGTTCTTACATCCACTATTATTGTTGGTCTGGGATGAAACTTCTTTTCCTTTTGCCGTAAAATGAGTCCCCGTCCACATTACCCCGGAGGAATTTGAAAAAGGAGGTTTCACTATGAAAACACATGAAATGTTTTCCGTCCACACTACACCGAAGGCATTTAAAAACGCGTCAATCACCGGCCATTTTGGATTTGTGTTTGGAAAAAAAAAAAGTCGGGCAGGGAAATCACCTTGTTTTCGTGACGTCATCGTTTTCAAAAAGCTCCGTTTTCAAAAAGTGTTTTCTGTCCACGCCAAAACGAAAAGCCGGCGTTTTCAAATTCTTCCGGTTTGAAGAGCGTTTTCGAAAAGCTCCGTTTTCGTGACGGATTAGTGTGGACGATAGGCCTAACCGTAGAAGTAAAGCTGCGTTTTCAAATTCTCCTGGCGTAGTGTGGATGGGGCCAGAATCAGAGAAATGCCCTGCACCAGTACTTTGTGTCAGCAGCTGCACTACTCCACCAAGCCAGCTACCCAGGCGAAGTCTTCGGTGGAATAGTGTATTATTCTACCGCGTGTATTGTTATCCATGATGTGGTTATAAGTTATGGGGAATGGCTCTGGCCTGGAACAAGCCTAACACCAGGCGAAAATAGAAGCGGACGGCTAGAACAAACCCGACTTACTCGTTGGGTGGGAGGGTGGGTCGCCAACCTCTTCGCTTTCGTGGCCTTGAGTAGCATAATCCCCATGGTATTAATTACCCATGCAAATTGAGTTTGCATAGAGCATACAATTCAGGCGAGTTGTAACACTTACATTAGTATCACATCACAATAACTGGAGTTCAGCACTGGCTTAAATGGGGCACTAGCAGGCTTGTGTTTTGTTTCCCTTGTGTGTTCCTGAACAGTTGTTGTGTCTACTTTACTTAATCCAGAACATTTCTCTTCTAGGGTGAGCCTGGAAACAAAGGACCTGACGGAGATCCCGTATGTGTTATTCTTGGATTATTAAATATCGGAAATTTGCCAAGAAGTTGTTAATTTGTTGTCGCAGAGTAATCAAAAACAAGTGCTGGTGATTCAGCATGCGACACTGCAATATCTTTAACTCAATTTTTTTCAGTTTAGGAATAGGCTTGTAGCATTTTACGAGGCACGCATCTTGGTGTTGCCCCACTGGTATTCTACGGAAGTTGGATACGTTTTCTTTTCTAATAGTGTAATACCACTCACCAGAATCTGTCAAACGTGCATCTAATGCGAGTTGGAATATTTCAAGTTTAGCGAGCCAGATTTCTGCAATGGGTTCTGACAGCTTTCATTTCACATCAGTGTGCAGTGGAGTGTGTGTTTCCTAAGAATGTTTTATAGTTTTGAGTTAAGTTTAAGCATGTTAGGTCTTTGAGATATTTGAAGTGATACAGGGTTGCCACAGTTCAGGAAACGGTCAAGGAAAAATTTCTTTCAGGGTCAGGGAAAAGTTGGGGAATTCATGAGTCAGTGAAAATTGACATTTCACAAGTCAGGAAAATATGAATTTAGCACGGCTGATTTAATACCATTGAAGGCTGGAAGAAACATTTGGGGTAACTGTGATCTCAACGATATTTATTGAAAACTTATCAGTCTTATTGAACGAGTAGAAAGGATGGCTGTAAGTTCACCCCAGAAGCCGCAACTAGATCTGACATTTTGTATTTATTTGGTCTGGGAAATTTGATTTTTATCACGGAAAAGTCAGGGAATTTTGATAAGTGATGTCTGTGGCAACCATGTGATAGAACTCATATAAGGTTGCCCATTGCTTGTTTAATTATTTTGTATCAACTTTCACTGTTTACATTGTTTTTATTTGTTGACAGGGTAACGCAGGACCACAGGTAATTAATATTTTACTAAGAGACTACAAGCCAGAGCTCAACTGTTTTAGCACACACTGAAAGTTTTTCTTTGGAATAATTCGGATCAGGACAAACCGTGTTTTGATCCTGGATTCAAACAACGTAAGTTTGGTCTTGAATCAATAGGGCACGTTTCTTTCGTGATCACTTGGATTACGGTGCATCAAAGGAACCGATGAATCTTTACCCAGCGTGGATTTATCGGTTGCTTTAATGCACCATGATCCGAGTGATCTTAGATCACTCATCCTGTCAATATCAACGCACACGCAATCGTGTTATATCGGCGAATAGACGACTGTGAGAGAATCAATCCAAATCGCAGATTTTCTGAATTTCTCTGATTAGAATTCTTCATTTAGGGTCTACAGTGTCAAATTTATTTCCGTCAAATTGCTCTTGAAATTTACAAATTATTCCTATTTTGGAACAGAACAAGTATTGCTTATTTTCGTGGTTTTAAAACATCAACTCAGTCTTATTTACTTACCTGTTTGCTCTTTATTTTCTATAGGGCCCTGATGGATACAAAGTAAGTATTTTATTGCTGTTTTACTATGGTATTGTTTGTCGAATTGGAATTTGTAGTGTTGGGTTTTTGTGGTGGTAGGAAAACCGGAAAACCCAGAGAAAAACCCTCGGAGCAAAGCGGCACCTGGTGGGAGGCGAGCGCTCTCACCACTGTGCCATCCTTGCTCCCCTGCTTTTGACTCTCTCTTTATAATATGTACCCACTCTGAGATGTAACTCAATTTTTAGCGTACTCAATCCATTGCTCCTAATCTAGATCACTGCCCTTTCTAATTGACGCCCCTCTGAAGTTGTTTTCGTGAATGGCCTGTTGTAGGTAATCTTGAGTTTATTAGTGGCAGGATTGTCACAGCAGAATGTTTTTTTTTTTTCCTTTTTTGATTTATTGTCTCAGCTGGTAAGGTCATCTGTACATGTGTGGTTGCATGGAATGCTCATTATGCTAACCTTGAATGTTCATGGAACAACAAGTCCGTGCCTCAACGTTCTTGATTACGAGTTGAGAGGCGGCGGGAGGGGGGGATTAGCATCAAAACGCCGTGTCTGTAATGACGAAGTTTTTTTGTTTTAGTTCTAATTATTGTTAATCATTTGATTTCAAGGGACCTCCTGGACCACCCGGACCTCCTGGACCCCCGGTAAGTGACACACTTTAAAGTTGTAGATCACACTAGCTGTGGCAATAATTAGGGGGAGGGGGGTGGGGCCTTTAACCTACAGTTCTTTATTAACTTATTTCATACAAACTTGTTTCTCCGCTTGTGCCCACGTCGGCATGTTCTAGAGTTAGTTAACAACTCTATTGTAGTGAACCATTTTCACATCACTTAATATTCTTTCCGTGAGAACCTTGAGCTTCTCATTTTCTGGGCCCGTATCTGTAATTGCAGCAACAGGGGTTAACACCCTTTACCATGGCTGCCTTTAAACGGATTCTGTGCCTCTATGGTTACCCTTAGCATTCTAGTTTGCCCTGCTTTTTAGGTGCTGATCTCTGTAGTTCTTTATACATTCATGTCACACACTTTTCTGTTTGCCTGAACGTTCTGTTCCTTAGCATGCTTTAGAGTTGTCTGAATGTGTGAAGATTAAAAGACTAATATTTGTCCAAAGGAATACCTGATGCAAATAAACTTGAAAGACCTAAAATGACGATGCTGGTCTTGTGTTTGTTTCAGGGTGAGCCTGGCATGTCTGAGATTGCTGGTGTAAGTCATAACTTTTCATGTTTTTAGTCTTTAAAACTTGCAGCCATCTACGGCGAGTTGTGATGTGACTATCGTTTTTCAGAATTATTTATCTTTTTTAAAACGTTTTGATGACATGTCTATGCTGATTGTGCTTAATAACTAATAAACCGTTAAAAACTGCAAGTGTATGGTCAAATTTCTACTATAAATAATATATTAATAATTATCATTTAAAATTACAATTATGAGATGTCTTATTAATAATTGGTAATTACAGATCATTAATTTTTGGATTAATTGCTTTAGAATATTAATTAATCGGGACATTTAGCTAACAGACACTTTCTTCGGTTTAGTATTTGACCACTGGAAACATTGAGAAAGGCCCCGGATTCCGGCTGTACTCAAGCAGTGGAAAGGTAAGGGAGTAGCAACGGCTGAAAAAAAACTGGAAGCTCTTTCAATTTACTACAAAGAGGAGTTGTAACGCTTATCAGTAGAATTCTACTCGTATACTAATGTAAATGCGAATTCGAAATTCGAATTCGAAATTGATTGTGTTGACGCCATGTCTATCATTGTTGGTTCTGTTTGGAAGCCGGAGAAGCAATTCATATTTGTAAGGTTCTGACCTATTGAGGAAGGGAGAGAAATCTGAATTCTATACGACATGCATTGTTGAAGTCCCATGTTTTTTATTACAAATGGTATTTAAGTCATAGTTAATAGAGGGAACTGGTGAGGAAACCTGGCAAAGTTCTTTGTAGTATGTTTTTGTCGGCTATTTTAATTGAGGGTTGACCCTGCACAAAAACCTGGCAAAATACAAAAGGTGGTTATGTGTGCTCATACAACTAACCAATAGAAGCATTCATGCATACTCTATGAGCAGAGCATAAAACAGAAGATGTTCAGAGTGAAGGACCTTTCGACATAAATCTTAGCCTGTTTGTTTGCTTCTTTGATGTTTACCGGCCTTCCTAACCATTGTTTAAGTCAAGTGTAAAGAATTGACAAAAAAGCTCCAAGTCTGTTAAATACTTTTACGTTGTCGTTGTTGCAGGAAATGAAAACTCGAGAAATAAAGGTAAGGATTGATCTGGACCAGCCTGTGTAACCACTTGAACTATTTCTCCCTCCTTACAAAACATAACAAAATGGAATCCTTCAGAAGTGAGGTTTGCTACCTACAAATAACGGCATTATCAAGTTTGAAGAAAAACCAGGTTCATGATTCAGTTGAATGGCAATACAGTCCATTAAAGGAGTTCAGTCACGGGGTTTTGAGTTATTTTGGTCACCTACAGAATTACCTTTAAATTAAAGAAAACCTGAAAATAATAGTTAACTTAAGATCGAAAAACACCAAAGAGATTCGCGGTATATTCAAACTGAAAATAGATCGGTCTGTGAAAACGCCGTGACAGGAATATGGGGTAGTTGCAGGCTCCTGTTGACGGGCTCCTGACTGCGTGCGGGCGCATACTAGTTTTTTGATATGCATTCTTTGTCAGAACCCTTGTGTTCTTTACAGGGCTTAACGGCTAACATAGTTTGTGTTGTTTCAGCCCGAAGACGTACTAAAAGGTTTAGACGAGAGAAGCCAAGACATCGAATCTCTAATTAGACCTGACGGGACGAAGAAATTCCCTGCCAAAACGTGTTACGATCTGTTCCTTGATCACAAAACCTTTAAGAGTGGTGAGTGATTACTTTACGATTCTATATCTTAATCGTATCTATAAGAAAATTCTCGATCGTGATTGGTTCTGCGCGGGTAATCAGTGCGTGATCACGTGGGTGTCCAATTACAGGTATCCAATTTCGACTTCTTGTGACTGGATACCTGTAATTGGATACGTTCGCCATTCGCACGTCAATTACGTGAGCTTAAATGACTCCTATGTTCGATGCAGTTTTTACAACTTAAGGAAAATACTACTCACTTTCCCGCTCAAAAGAAGTTCTCGAAAGACATTTTTTTTTTAATCTCGATATTTGTTATTGATACGTTTAATTAGGAATTGGACCTCGTTACAATTCGGGGAGAAATCGTGCAAAAACGACACGAGACCGTGAAATCTTGCGCGTTTTAATTCCGGACAGTTAAGACCTTTTCACGGTTTCTGACCTCATCTTACTGGGGGGGGGGGGGGGCGAGCCAACATACAAAAAAACAATTTTATATCTGGACATCTTCAGAAAAAATAAACACCCG
>Ga0126339_10001447_pt1 | contig 16105 bp, 8 predicted proteins | sample OrbTmetagenome_2_FD_92532 | JGI IMG/M metagenome (GOLD analysis project Ga0126339, IMG submission 92532) | Coral microbial communities from Petempiche,Puerto Morelos, Mexico - Orbicella T R C metagenome | ecosystem: Host-associated > Invertebrates > Cnidaria > Coral | place: Petempiche,Puerto... | reverse complement strand
GCGGCGCGCATGTCCTGGCACAACTGCGCCAGGTTGGGCGCCCTGGCCGACCAGCCGCACGCCATGTGCCGGGCCTCGCCGACGCGCTCCAGCCGTTGCAGGGCCAGGGTGATTCCGGTGGCGCTGGCCGGGGTGGGGTTGCGCTTATAAGAGGCCACGAAGCGTTCCAGCGCCCCTTGGGCATCGCCCTTGTTGAGGCGCTCATAGCCGATCCCCACGGCCGATGGTCCCGGACGCCGCACCCCCAGGGCCACCGCCTTCTCGGTCAAGGCCCGGGCCTCGGCGCGCTGGCCCCGGCGGGCGGCCCGCGTGGCGGCGTCGGCATAGGCATCGCCGACGATGCGCTGCAACGCCGGGCGTTGCTCCGGCGCCGCGCTGGCCACCTCGGCGGCGCTGTCCAGCGCGTTGGTCCGCACCAGGGCCAGCACCAACCCTTGACGGGCATCGAACGACTCTTTCAGGCTCAACGAGCGTTCGAACCATGGGCGGGCTTCCGCCGGGCGGCGCTTGTTGAGCAGGAAGTAGCCCACCAGGTTGGTCAGCGCGGCGTCGCGCTGAATGGTCGGGTTCTCGGCCACGACCCGCTCCACCGCCGCCAGGTCGCCGCTGTCGATGGCTTGCTGCAGGCGCCGGGAGCCCAGTCCCTGGGTCGCCTGGTCATAGCGGGCGCGCGCCTCCGTCGGCCAGCCGGCGGCATCGATGGCGCGGACGTAGGCGGCGAACTCCTCGGTCGGCAGATGGGTCGAGGCTTTCTGAAGGGTGATGCCCAGGTCCTCGGGCGACGGGGCCGGGCATTGCGTCAGGATGCGCCGATAGAGAGCCGACAGCGCCTCGGCTTGGCGCAACGCGGCATGGGCGTCGGCCAGCCACCAGAGGGCCTCGATGCGGTCGCACGAAAACAGCGCCGGATCGGTGCCGGCCAGGGCGACGATCTCCCCGGGGCGGCCGGCCTCGGCCAGGGCCGACAACTGCATGAGGCTCAACGCCTCGGTGATGGCCTCGGTGGGTTGCCAGTCCGGGTTCTGGGCCTGGAGCCTCTCGAGGACCGCCCGCGCGCCCGCCAGATCGCCGGCGCGCACCTCGGCCCAGAACGGCCGGGTGTCCACCTGTAAGGCCTCCAGCATGTCCGGCGTGGGTGCCCACTCGGGGTACTCGCGCCGCAGATCGCGCAGGGCCTCGCGCGCGCCGGGCCGGTCGTTGGCCTGGATGCGGTCCCAGAAGGGCCGCGTGTCCACGGTGGTCAACGCCTCCATCATGCGTCGGTCGGGCACCCAGTCGGGGTTCTCCGCGCGCAATTGCTCCAGAATCTGACGCGCACCGGTCCTGTCGCCGGCCTCCAGGCGTGTCCAGAAGGGGCGGGTGTCGACCCGGGTGAGCGCCTCGATCATGTTGCTGGTGGGGTACCAGTCCGGGTTGTCTCGGCGCAATTGTTGGAGCAGCGCGCTGGCCCCGGCCCGGTCGCCGGCCTCGATTCGCGCCCAGAAGGGGGTGGTGTCCACGGCGAGCGCTTCCAGCATGCTGGGACTGGGCGACCACCCCGGGTTGGCGGCGCGCATGCGTTCCAGCACCTGAAGGGCCGCGGTGCGATCGCCGACGCGGATCTGGTCCCAGAAGGGCACGGTATCGACACCGCGATAGAAGCGCGTCGGGTCGCGCAGTTCCTGACGCACCGGATCGTTCATCATCCGATCCTCCGTGACGCGCACCGGGGCGGTGGCGCCCTCGGGGGTCGGCGTCAGATCGGCGCCGCCAAGCCGCTCCACGGAGACGGTTCCGCGTTCCCGCTCGCGTACCAGGCCGGTTCCGGGCACCGCCTCGACGGCCGCGCCCGGCTCCACGGCTTCCACCTGGGCCGCGCCGTCCTGATCCTCGGGGAGGATCTCGGCGCCGGCGTCATCCTCGACCACCACGGCGCCGCCGCCTTCGTCCACGGGCCGGGCGGGAATCTCCGGCACGGTGTCGGGCCAGGCGCTTGCGTCCGGGTCGGACGTCGGACCGGACGCTTGATCCTGCGCCCAGGCCGCCGGCGGCCAAGCTTTCGGGACAACATCCGGCAGGATCACCACCGAGGCCCCCGACAGCGCCACGAGTCCGGCGCCGCCCAGCCAGAGGACTGCGTGCCTCCTCATGCCCACCCCTCCCGCGCCAGTCCGGCCTGGAGCCAGAGAGCGCTGGCGTAGTAGTCGGCGTCGTCGTTCAGGCGCGGCAGGGCGACGCCCGTCAAGGCCCGGTCTTCCCAGGCCGCGCTGGTGAGTACGACGATGGCCTGGAACCCGGGGTTCGCATCGTAGACCGTGACCGTATCCTTGGTGAGATCGGTCCAGCTTGGCGTGAAGTTGGCGCCCCTGAAATGGCCCCAGAAATCGATGTAGGGCTCCAGCCGGCGCCGAGTCTGCCGGCCGCCCCACACCAGGTTCAGCGGAATGCGGATGGCGTTGAAGCCGAACGCGGGATCGAAGCCCTCGGGCAAGTCCAGGCGCGGTTTCGGTTCGACGGTCTCCGGAGCGGGCTGGGGTTCGGCTTCGGCGTCCGCGTCCGTCGTCTCGGTGCCGTCCTGGTTGACCTCGGCCTTTTCCCCGGGCGGATCGGATTCCTGATAGCGCACCAGCAGCCAGTCTGGCGGCAGGCGCCAACGCCCGAAGCGGGCCGCCTCGATCAGGTCGGCGCCATCGGCGGACAGGCGCTGCCAGATCACCGCCCCGGAGAGCATGCCCAGGGCATCGATGGCGGGAAACACATAGTAAGACGGGTTGAGGATCACGGCACCCTCACGCCGGAAGCCCTGCACCCCGGGCAACATCATCAGGATGCCGTCGCGTTCCAGCACCGTGAGGCTGAGCACGTCCCCGGCCAGCCGCAAGGCGGCATCCCGGTACGCGGGGTCCGACCAACGCTCCGCCGCGCGGGCCAAGGCCCAGGCCACCAGCAGGTCACCGTCGGTGGCGTTGTTGGGGTCGTCCACATGGCCGGCGTCGCCACCGTTGTCCAGTGTGTCGGGAACCCAGCGCCAGGACAACAAGGCGTCGTCGGGGCGGGTCTGCAAGGTCGCCCGGGTCCAGCCCCACACCCTGTCAAAGGTCTCACGGTCTCCGCCCGCCACGGCGAACAGCATCGCGTATCCCTGGCCTTCGCTGTGGCTGACGCTCTTGTTGGAGACGTCCACCACGCGCCCGGCCGGGGTGATGAAGCGGTTCCGGAACTGATGCCAACCGGCCATCCAGTCGGCCGGCCGCGCCCCGGCCCCCGGCTCGCCGCGACCAGACCGGGTCTGCGACAAGCCCTGGGCGTGCCGGGGTCGCACCGTCGTACACCCGGCGACGCCGATGCCCACGCCCGCCGCCAGGCGCAGCAGCCCGCGCCGGCTGGGGTGGCGGGCGCGCAAGCGGCCCGCCCGCCCGCCGGGCATGCCGCGTGCCCTAGTCACTGCCGGACTCCATGTTCCGGCGCCTGGCCCGGTTGCGCATCAAGAGGGTGGACAGCAGCGCCAGGGCCACCGCCAGGGCGAAGACGCCGATAATCCATCCCCATGGCCTCTTGGAGACGTGGTAGGACGCTTGGCTGATGGGGTTCATGTCGCCCACATGCACCACCGGGCTGATCGATTTGGTCTGCACGGTGGCCGGCGTATCCCGCCAGACCATCATGTCTCCCTTGAGAGCGTCCCAGAAGGCGGGTTCGACCAGCCGCGCCACGCCGGCCAACAGTGTCTCGGAGGTTTGCGCCGTCACCAGCGTCACCGTGCCGTTGCCATGGGTGGGTGACGGGAACCCCATCAGGATCGTCGTATCGCCCAGGCCGGCGCCATGGGAGACGTAGTTGCGCGGCCCGGGGTTCACGGGGGTCATGGCGGGGACGGTTTCGCGCGGTGGCCCGGATGCATCATCGTCACCGCCCAGCAGGCCGCCAAACCAGCCGGACACACCGTTTCCCTCGTCCGGCGGTGCCGCGGCGTCGCCCGCCCGCTGGCGGGCTTCATCGGCGTACTGATGCGACTCATAGGGGATCCGTTGCACATCACCCAGGGTGGCACCCGCGCGGCGGAACAAGTCCGGGCTGAGCGATTGCACTGGCCCGACCAGCAGCACATGTTCCTTATCGACGGGGTTCTGTGCCACCACATCCAGGCCCGGCATGGGTGCGGCGGCCACCTGGGTCAGCTTGCTCACCAAGGTCAGAGCGGCCGAGATGGCCTCGGGGCTGGTGTTCAGCACGCCAACGCCAGTGGAGCGCAACCGGTCAGGCTGGAACAGCGGCATGCCCGTCCGGGATAGAAGTTCCAGGTCCGGCAGGGCGGCGTAGTGTTCGGCCTTGGGCAAAACCAGGGACGAGCTGTTGAACAGCGTCATCACCAGGTTTTCCTTGTAGAATGTGACGCAGGGCTCCAACTGCTCCGCCGTCAGGTATGCCTCGAAGGTCAGGGTATTGTACCCAGGGGAGAAGGACCGCAGCGGGATGCGCACCTCGTAGTCGCGGAACGAGCCGCCGGCCTGGTCGCTCAGGTGGATGGCGTGTTCAAGATCGCCGTTGAGGAAGATGTTGAACACCGACGTGGGGTGAAAGGCCGCGCCGTAGGTCAGGTCCAGGTAAAGCTTCACCCGCGCGTTTTCGCCAGCCCACAGGTCGGCGGGCATCAGCAGCGCCAGGTCGTTGCGCACGGTGCCGCCGGAGCCGTCGATCATCAGCGACGGGACCCCCAGGTCCTTGAGGGTGTAGGTGGTGCCCGGCACCAGGAACTTGCGCACGCCCACCGGGCGTTCGCCGCCGCCCTCGATGGCGTTCACGCGCATCCACCAGGCATCGGCCAGCGGGAAGTCGATGAACAACAGTGCCAGGGCCGCCGTGGTGACCTCGTCATCGCTGGTCCCGGTGACCACCAGACGCATGGCCTGGCCGCCGGTGCCGGCGGGCAGCACGGCGAGCACTGGACCGGTGACCGAGCGCCAGGGGAAGTTGGGCAGCGCGCCGCGCAGGTCGTTCACCGTGCCCACCACCACCTGATCCTGGTCGGGCAGACTGCCGCGGCCCAGCGCCTGATGCCGGATCAAGGCCGGCTCGTATTGCAGCCGCAGGCCGGTGCTCTGGGCGATCAGGCCCGCCCAGTAGAGCGCGCCCGGCCGCACGGTAACCTCCGGCGTGACCACCGTCAGATCGCGGACGCCGCCGATCCCGGGCGAAAACGCCTGATCCAGGCGCGCCAGGGTGATGGTGTCGTGATTGAGGGCGCCGTTGATGATGATTTCCGATCGCGCGCTATCGATCTCGGTCCACAGCTCTGGCGCGCTGATCTCCTCGCACTCGTAGGTATAGTGCTGCGCCACCTCGATGGTCAGGGTATTGAAGCCGGCGGTGATCAACTCCACCGGTACGGGGACGCGAACCTGATTGCGGGTGCCCTTGCGGTCCAGCCGGACCTGTCCAATGGCGGTCTCGTTCCAACGCAAGGTCAGGGTGGAGCGTTCAGGCAACAAGGCGATGGAGTTGGTGAAGCTCAGGCGCAACTCAACGCTCTCCAAGTCCAGCCGGCCGGCAAACGGAATGGAGATGGCACGGCGTGGCCCGACGCCATTCAGGCGGATCGGTCCGACGCCGGTCACGAACTTGGCCAGGGAATAGCGGTTGTCGGTCCCCAGACCGTCGAGACCGTAGCGCGGGCCGATGACGGTCCGCCGGCTGGCCCGGTCGGTCTCCTCGGCGGCCAGGCGCCGCGAGTCCTGGGCGTTCGCCTCGCCGAGGCTCGGGCCACCCGTGGACAGGCGGCTGCCGCTCGGTGTGCCCGGTGACGTCGGCGCGCTGGGCGGTGCCAAGGGCGTGACACCCATGCCGCCGATCCCGGGACGGGGCGGAACATCGGGCGACTGCGCCGAGACCATCGCCGGCGCGAGGGCAAGCACCATGCCCAGGCCGAAGGCCCGCAGGACCGCGCCCAGGCGTCGAGGCGGGGCGGACGCTTCGCCGCGTGTCATCGTCGCCTTGGATGTGCGGTCCATCGGAGACAGAAAACCCGCTGGCCGCTCCGCGGCGACCGTGCCCAGCCGTGGTGTCATGGTGCTCATGGTTCGGTCCCGTTCGTTCCGTGTCTCGGTTTTGTTGGCCTGGCCACGCCTGCCTGCTTGGCGTGCGCGACCGGCATCACGATCATCCCCCGCGCGTCGCCCGAAGCGGCCGCCACCGCCCGGCGGCGCCGGTGTCACGGCCGACCGGCCTTTGGAACCGACGTGGCGGCGTCTGCGTTATCATCGGTCCTCCCTCGTGCCTCACGGTCCTCAGACGGTTTCCGGTTTGGCCACCGCCTTTTCGGTGGCCGGCGCGCGGCGGAACACTCTGGCCGCCGGGCGGACGAACACCATCTTCACGTGCTCGACGACCGCCAGCCGCCCCAGTCTCAGGGTCACCCACAAGGCCCGCCAAAACATCATCGGGCGCGTGCGCCGCGATACGAAGGTCTCCCAGCGTGCACTGTCCCCGAACGCCAGGGCCACGGCATCGAAGACTTCGTCGTCGCTGCGCGGCCGGAACTCCGTTCCCAACTGCTGAAACCGGCCCATCGTCCACTTGGCCCGCAGTTCCAGATTCAAGCGGAAGCGAGCGCCGTCCCCGCGAATGGCCTCCAGCACACCCTCGGACCCAGGGGTCCAATCCTCGGGCGCCGGTTCGTCCAGGGACACGCGCGCCCCGCCCTGCGAGAGATCGACGATCAGGCAGGGAATGCTCTTGGTGTTGACGGTCACCGTTCCCTTGTACCGGGCCGGCATGCGCGGCGCGGCGCGGCGTTGTCGCTGCTCCAGAAGGGCACCCAGGCTGCCCAACAGGATCGTCAGGTTGAAGATGTTCCAGGCGAACGCGACGATCGTCAGGTCGCGGTCGACGTCAACCGTGCTGTACCGCCAGACACCAACGACAAACCCTACCACGACCAAGAATAACAGAACGTAAAACGGACGTACGAAGGGAGAGACGAAATCCTGATCAAGGGTTTGTCCCTTCGGTGTCACCACGAACTTGGGTTTGCGTGGATTGCGCAGCACTTGCCACAGGGCACGGCCCGTGAACACCGATTGCAGCACCTCGTACAGTTCGGAGACGAACGGCCAGCGTACCCGTCCGAACAGGACGTCGGACAGGTAGAAGACCGCGATCATGTGCGGCACCGTGTAAATCATTACCTCCGTCAAGTTGGCGATGTAAACGCGCAGGCCGAAGATCAAGTACAGCAGAGGTGACAATATAAAAACTAAGCGGGCGAATGGAAAGAACCAGAACAAACAAGAATTAATATAGCCCAAGCGCTGGTGCCAATTGAGTCCCGGACGGAAGAGCAGGTTCTTGAGCAGAAGAATCTGCACCATACCTTGCGCCCAACGCATGCGCTGCGTGATGAAGTCTGTAAAGGTTTCGGGCGACAGCCCGGCGACCATGGCACGTTCCAGGTAGACGCTCGTGTAGCCCCGGGAATGCAGCTCGACGGCGGTTTCCGCGTCCTCGGTGATGGTCTCTCCCAGGAACCCATCGACCTCCTGCAGGGCAGAACGCCGGAGCACGGCCGCCGAACCGCAGAAATAGGAGACATCCCAGAAATCCAGGCCGCGCTGAATCGTTCGGTAGAACATCTCGTTCTCCGACGGGCTGCGGCTGAAAGATTTGAGGAGATTGCGCTCGATCGGATCGGGACTGATCATGAAGTGCGGTGTTTGCACCAGGAACATGTTCGGGGACGCCCGAAACCAGTCGACCGTGTTCTCGAGGATGTCCATGGTGGGGATATGATCCGCATCCAGGATCAGGATTAGCTCCCCATTGGTCCGGCGGAAGGCGTTGTTGATGTTGCCCGCCTTGGCTTTCTCGTTTTTCGCGCGCGTGATGTACGTGGTCCCAAGACGCGCGCACAGCGCCTGAAGGCGGTGGCGCCGGTCCCGCGCCGCGCGCGCCGTGCCCGTGTCGGCGTCGTTGCATTTCTGATCCGTGCCGCCGTCATCCAGCACGTAGATGCGCAACAGATCCCGGGGATATCGAATCAGGCAGGCCGCGCGAACGGTCGTTTCAAGAAGCTCGGGGTCCTCGTTATAGGTGGGGATGAACACGTCCACCGTCGGCAACGGCATGCCCACTGGAACCGGCGGCGGGTCCCGCCGCCGGGCCGGGTAGAAGCCGACGAAGACCCCCAGCAGGGCAACGGCGAAGGCGTACAACTCTGCAAAGTAAAGGATGAGGCCGGGGATGGCGTCGTAGAGTCTTTCGAAATCCAGTGAGACGAACGTCCGCCAGCCGAAGTAACGGATGCTGATGACCAATGCGAGGAACAGCACAACGCTGCGAAGCCAGCTGTTCGGATCGTCGCGAGGCACCAACGGGCGCAACAGGAACACCGCCAGCAGGCACACGATCGCCATCATGATCTGGGCGCTGCTATCCACAGGCAGGGCGGCCAGGGCGGAGGCGACGAGCGCCAGCACCAGCCACAGCCAGCCGAGCAGGGGCACTGATGACTCCTGGTCCGCCAGCAAGCTCGCCCGCGCGCGCTGGCCGCGTCCGAACACCATGGTTCGCGCGTTTCCCCCCTTCCATCGAGACCGCTCTGGCCGTCCCCCGAGGCAGAGTCGGCGGTGGGTTCTGGTTGACTATATCAATATCAGTGATTAGCGCCGCACATTAAAGCATCACATTAATCTCAAATCCTGACCATGCCGATCCCGTGCCCATCCAACCTAGATTTTTCTCTTTCGAATCAATTGATTGTAACGGCTTCGGGAAGACTCATCCCGGCTTGGTCCGCCGCGTGGATGCCCGTGCCACGCCACGTTCCGCTTGGCCCAACCACCGTATGATTCGACGACTCGAGTATACAGCGGAGACGGTTTCGGCTGTTCTGTCCTGTAAAGAAGAACGAATCGCACAGATGGACCGCGGGTACAATGACCTTAGAGAAAATAGCGAGCTATATTGCTCGGTATGCGGATCGAACTCTGTGGCCCGACACGAAATCTTTGGCGGCCAGACATTCCGGCCCATCCTGTGCCGCCTCAACGGCAACAGGTCTGGGTCATCACAAAAAACGGGGCTGGCGATAAGCGGGGGCTGAACGTTTTTCCCTGGAAAAGGCGTCTCCCCGTGTTTCAGCCTGGCACGGAATGGAGCACGGGTCTTTCCAGCGACACGCCGACATCACGGGGTCGCCGGACTCGGGAGAATAGGCCGGCCCCGAACCTTCGCGGCGCGAAGCACCCCAAGAACGTGGCACGAATCATCCAGGGCGACGATGACATGTCCTGAAACGCCACGGGAGCCGCATGGCTAAATCCGCTCGGACACCCAAATCGCCAGACGGGCGCCGCCCTTGATGGCCGACGACAGCAAGGGATAGGCCGGTGCCTGTTCGGCGCCGTTGCGCAGGCCGATGTCGCGATGCTCCAGTTCCTCGTCACGAAAGCGCAGCAGGGTCTCGCGCAATTCGGCCTCCTCATCGCCCAAGCGCTCTGCCTGCGCCTTGTAGTGGCCGTCGATGGCCTCTTCCACGGCGACGGTGCAGGCCATGGCCGCTTTCTCACCGATCAACGCCGTCCCGGCGCCCAAAGCGAACCCCATTACGTGCCACACGGGCGTCAGGGCGGTGGGCCGGACGCGGCGGTCCCGGACCAGGCGATTGAAGGTATCCAGGTGCTCTTGCTCCTGGTCGCGCATGTGCCGCAATACCCCGGCATTGGCCGAGCGGTTGCCAAGCACCGCGATCTGTCCCTCGTAAATACGCACGGCCCCGTACTCGCCGGCTTGATCGACGCGGATCATGCGCTCGATGGCCTGCCGTGGGCGGCGATCGCCGGGCAGACGGGCGGGGCCCTCGGCCGCAGGGCTGGACATGCTGGGCTCGGTCATGGGTGCCTCCACAGGCTGGGCCGACGGGTCGCCCACAGTGCCACGCCCGCCAGCATCACGGACAGGATCAGATTGTAGCCGGCCACGGAGATCCCCAGGAACGACCAAGCCACGGTATCACAAGGCACCACCTCGGGGTCCCGCAGACCGGCGCGCAAATCCGCCAGGCTGGTGGACAATGCAGGTGGCGGCGCGCCGCCTTCACCGCAGGCCTCCGTGCCCGCCCACCAGTGTTGCTCGACGCCGATGTGGTAGCCGGCCAGCAGCGCGTTCGCGGCGAAGGCAAGGGCGATGAGCAACACCAGGATGCGCGCCGTCCGGTCAGGCACCGTCGGCCACGCGGCGCCCGCCGCCAGCACCGCCACCACCGCCGGCGCCACACGCTGGTACTGGCAGAGAATGCAAGGGGCGATGTCGAGGCCATGCTCCAGCACCATCGCCCCACCGAGAAGCCCAAGCGCCGCGGCCAGAAATGCCAGCGGCATCGGGCGTGGACGACCGGGGCGGTGGAGGGCAAGGGACTCACTCATGACCTGTGGGGCCTCATGGACTGATGCGCGAAACGGGAGATCGGCGACACGGGCGCTTGGTGGTGTGGCCGGCCGTCGGACACAGACCGACGACTAAGGATCATAGCCGTCGAGTTGGGCCGGAGTGAGGCGAAGGATCACGCCCGTCCGCCCCGGGGTATCGGGACAAAGCTAGGCATGGCCTGGCGCGATCGCAATGGTGACCGCCGTCTGGCCGCGCGGCGGTTCCGCTGGCATGACCCTTGGCGTGGCCCCAAGGAAGCCTCTAAAGTGGGCGCATGACGGCGGACATCGTCGGCGGCGCGGGGGGCGGTGGAGCCATCGACCCCGGCTCGATCGACCGATCAGGACACAGCAGCGTGGTCGGGATGGGATGGGGACGAGGCCAGCGAGCACCCGGCTTGAACGCCGTGGCGCGTCGCGGTGCGGCCTTTGCGCGCGTCCACGGAGGGTGGCGCGTGATGCCTGTCGCACTTGCCTGCACCCTGGCCCTGATGATCAATGCGGCACCGGCGGCGGCAGTCGACCCCACCGGCGCCACGTTTAGCTCCGACCCAGCCAGTGCCTCGAACGGTGCCCCGAATGGTACCGCGAGCGGCCTTGATGACTCCGCGATCAAAAGACGGATCAAGCCGAGCGCCGAGTCCACGCCATCGCCAGACCAAGCCCTCTCCGAGGGCGCGAGCGTCCCCGCCTCTTCCCCGGCAACCCTGGAGGCCGAGTACCGCTGGCTGCTCGGCATCCTCGGCTTGAGCGCCCTGGTGCTGCTGGCCTCTGGCGCTCTCGGGGTTTGGTTCTTTTCTCTCAATCAACGGCTGGCCCGCGAAGCCGAGCAGCGCCGCTCGGCGGAAGCCCGGTACCGCATGCTGATTGAGGCCGCGCCCCTGCCCGTGCTGGTCCTGACCCCGGACGGGCGCCGCGTGCTGTTCGCCAACCCCCGCGCCCGGGACATGTTGGGGGACATCGTCGATCTGCCGACGCCCACCACCCGAATCACCACCGATCTGGCCCTGTTCGCCAGCCCGGAGGACGGATCGGCCCTGCTGCGCGCCGTCGGCAAGGGGGCCGCCGTGGTCGATCGCGAGATGCGCCTCAGGCGGGGTGACGGGCACGCCTTCTGGGTTCATCTGTCCGCCGACAGTATCATTTACGAGGGCGAAGACGCCGTCTTCCTGGCCTTCGCCGATATCACCGACCGCCGCGCCGCCGAGTTTCGCCTGCGCGACAGCGAACGCCGCCTGCGCATGCTCACCGAGAACATGGTGGACGTCATCTGGACGCTGGATGAGTCGCTTCGCTACACCTACGTCAGCCCGTCCGTGCAAAGGTTGCGCGGCTTCACGGCCGAGGAGGTGATGGCCCTGCCCCCGGACCAGGCGATCACGCCCGGCTCGCGCCATCGCCTGGAGGAGTTGATCCGCAGCGGTGGTGAGATGGTGCGGCAAGGCACGATCCAGGGGCACTTGGACGCCACCTTGGAGGTGGAACAGCCGCGCCGCGACGACACAACCGTCTGGACCGAGGTCAACCTGCGCCTTTTCTTCGACGATCGTGGCCGCTTCACGGGCATGCAGGGGCTCACCCGGAACATCGGCGAACGCCGCAAGCTGGAGGAGGACTTGCGCCGCTCCAACGCCGACCTGGAGCAGTTCGCCTATGCGGTGTCCCACGATCTCCAGCAGCCGTTGCGCATGGTGTCTCAGTTCCTGGGGCTGTTGAAGCGGCGCCTGGGCGATGACCTCGAGGGCGAACAGCGCGAGTTCCTCGACTACGCCCTGGATGGCGCCCGCCATATGCACGACATGATCCGGGACCTACTCGAGTTCTCACGGGTCGGCCGGGGCGAAATCCGTCTGGACCCGGTGCCCCTCGACCGGCCCCTGGACCAGGCCGTGTTGATGCTGGACGCGACCGTTCGCGAGACCAACGCTGTCATCGAACGCCAGCCGTTGCCCACGGTGCGCGGCGACGAGGGTCAGTTGGCGCGCCTGTTCCAGAACCTGCTGGACAACGCCCTGAAGTACACGGCGCCGGAGCGGTCGCCGCACATCGTCATCACCGCGCGCCCGCTGCCGGACAGCCGGTGCGAAGTGCGCGTCACCGACAATGGCATCGGTGTCGATCCCCGGCAGATCGGCCGCCTGTTCGCGGTGTTCCAGCGCCTCCAGCCCTCCGGCGCTTTCCCGGGGACCGGCGTCGGCCTGGCCATCTGCCGGCGCATCGTCGAACGCCACGGTGGCCGCATTCGCCTGGAATCCGATGGCCCGCAGCGCGGCACCACCGTCGCCTTTGTCTTGCCGGTCACCTGTACCCCCGAGACGGCCGAAAAGGACTCCGACAAGGCCGCCGTCGCCGCCCCTGACCACGGCCCCGTGACGGCCAACCCAACGATCAAGGCCGGTCCTGTCCGGGACCGGCCTCCTCGTGCGGGCGGATGGAGGGCATGATCCACGGTCACTTCCGCGTCGGCAGGGTGGCCGCGTAGGCCAGGATGCCGGCCGCCAGATCCGCGCCCATGGCCCGGAGCGGTGGCATGTCGTCGCCCGCGTGGCCATTGAAGACGCCGTGCAGCGAGCGCTCGGGATCGTGGGTCACCATGCGCCCCAGGGGCGGCATGGTGCGCACCGCCCGCCCGTCGGCACCATGACAGGTGGCGCAGATGGTCTGGTAATAGGCCGCATGCGCCGCCGCATCCCCCCGGAAAGCGCCTGTGTCGGGGTCGATCCACTGGCTCATGTCGATCTGCCCACGGCTGACGAACATGGCCAGATCCTCGATGTCCCGGGCCGACAGCAGGCGGTCGTACTGGTGCACGCCATCGGTCAGAATGCTTTCGACCCGTTTGGGGAACATGCCGGCCATGCCGTCGATGCCGATGTGCGGCACCGGGTGCTCGGTCCGCGTCACCCCGTCGACCCCCTTGTAGTCCCAGCCGTGACAGGCGACGCAGCGCCAACTGAATCGCTGCGCCCGCGTGCGGCTGGCCTCTGTGTCGCCGGCCAGGGCCTCGCGCGCCGCGTCGGGATAGGACGGGTGCCACCCCTCGGGTGCCGGACGGCCGTTCTCCGTATACCACGTGTCGTACAATCGGCCGCCATGGACGATGGCGGCGATGGCCGGGCGGCTGGGCAGGGCCTGCATGTAGGCCAGGGTGTCGGCCAGGCGGGCGTGATCCAGCGCCCGCAGCGGCGGCATGGAGCCATTGGGGTGGCCGTTCAGGATGACATGCAGGGCGTGCCAGGGTTCGTCACGGCTGAAGTCCCCCAGTGGCGGGATGGAGGCCACGGCCATGCCGTCGGCCCCGTGGCAGCCGGCGCAAATGGACTGGAAGTATATGCCGCCCTGGGCGGGATCCCCATGGGCGCGCCGGCTGGCCGGATCGATCCAGTCATCCATGTCCACCTGGCCCTGGGTGACGAACAGCGCCAAATCGCGCAGATCCTCGTCGCGCAGGTCCTGGCCATAGCTGTGGATGCGGTTGCCCAGAACGGCCAGCACCGCCTCCGGATCCCCTGCGTCCATCCCGGTGATTCCGTCCACCAGACCGCCGGACCGGCCGTACTGCCCTTGGTAGTCCCAGCCGTGACAGGTCACACAGCGGCCGGCGGCCGTGGCGGTGGTCCCCAGGATCTCGGGCTCTGGCAGATGCGAGATCCGGCGGTCGTGCAGATGCAACTCGACCCGCCAGTTATCATACAGGCGGCCACCCCGGGCGATGGCGGATACCGCCTCGGCGGCCGGGGCCGGAACGGAGAGCAGAAACACGGCGAGGGTGGTCACACTCCCGGCGACCCATGCCCGGCCGCCCACAAGACAGGAAACCGACGAACGGCTCACGGTTCATACCCCTCCGGCAGTTCGTGGACGATGCCCTTGTGGCACTCGATGCAGTGACGCCCCTCCAGCATGGCGTCGGGATGCTTGAGACCGGCGCGCCGCCCCTGTTCGTGGGGATCCATGGCCTCGAAGGTATGGCAGACCCGGCACTCGCGGGACTCGGTGGCCTCGAATTTGGCCCACACCCGTTCCGCCATGTCCAGGCGGTGCGCCTCGAACTTCTCTGGCGTGTCGATGGTGCCCAGCAGGTGATGCCAGACATCCTTGGCGGCGATGATCTTGGCCATCAGCTTGGGGCCGAAGTCGCGCGGAACATGGCAGTCGGCGCATTCCACGCGAATACCGGTGCGGTTCGCATAGTGGATGGAGGTCTTGTACTCGGCGTAGGGGCCGACCTCCATCTCATGACAGGAGATGCAGAATTCGGTGGTGTTGGTGACCTTGGCAAAGACATTGAAGCCGCCGTAGGCCCCGCCGATCCCCACCAGAACGGCCAGGACGAAGATCACGCCGCTGGTGGTGGTGGCGAAGGGATTGCGGATCACCCGCCGCAACCATCCCTTGCGCGGCTGGGGATCGCGAGACCGGTCGCTCGGGCGGCCGGAAGAGCTATCGGGCGCGGACATCGGACCTCCTCACGGGGTGGTCTGGGCGCGGAACACGGCAACCATTCCGCGATCATCCGACCGCCAACCCATTCCGCTCCCACGGAGGGCCGGCCCCGGACATGACGCGCCCCCGCCCTCGCGGGCGGGGGCCACGCTGGGTACGCTGGGTCTTATACGGCCCAGACGTCGTTCTTGATATTGTCGAACCAGCTATGGGCGTAGGCCAGTTCCCGGGCGCGGATCGATGGATCGGCCTTGGCCGGCGATACGCCGCCGGCTCCCTCGACGGGCTTCAGATGGTTCTCGAAGTCGTCGTAGGTGTAGACCGCCGCGATCGAGAAGCCGAAGTCCGGCCCACCGATGGAATAACACGCATTGGCCAGGCGGGGCTCTGGTGGTTCCTGATCCTGCGCCAGGGCCAACAGGCTGATGGCCGCCGCCTTGGCCTGGGAATTGGCGCTGGAGGCTGACTTGGGCATGGCGGCGGCGGCGCTGGCATCGCCGAGGACGTGGATGCCCGGCACGTCCAGGCACTCGAACGTGCCCTTGTGGACGGACACCCAGTCGCCATCCACCAGACCGGCGTCGAAGGCCAACCGGCCGGCGGTCTGCGGCGGGATGATGTTGATCACGTCGCCCTTGATGTCACCGGCGCCAGCACTGGTGACGGTCATGGTCGAGGCATCGACCTTGGCGACGCCACCGCCGTTGGAGCCGGAGATCCACTCGATCATGCTGTCGTCGGTGCCGAAGCCGTAGAACTGTTCCCAGGCTTCGGTGAACAGGCCCTGCTTGGAGAACGCGTCCTTGGGATCCAGGACGATGATTTTGGAGCGGGGCTTGTGCCGCTTGAAATAGCTGGCCACCAGGCTGACACGCTCGTAGGGGCCGGGCGGGCAGCGGAACGGATTGGGCGGCGCGACCATCACGAAGGTGCCGCCGTCGTCCATCGCCTCGAGTTGCTGACGCAGAAGCTGGGTCTGCGGCCCCGCCTTCCAGGCGTGCGTGATGATGCTGTCGGCCACCTCGGCCGAATAGCCCTCGATGGCGTCGTACTTAAAGTCGATGCCCGGGGCCACCACGCAGCGGTCGAAGGACAGGGTGTCGCCACCCTGGGTGGTGACGGTCCTGGCGCCGGCATCCAGTCCGGTGACCCGGTCATGCACCACGGTGACGCCCTCGGCACGCAAGCCGTCGTAGCCCACCTGAAGGGTCTCGAAGGCGCGATCGCCGGCCAGCACCTCGTTGCTCATGAAGCAGGTG
>Ga0126339_10001446_pt1 | contig 16112 bp, 15 predicted proteins | sample OrbTmetagenome_2_FD_92532 | JGI IMG/M metagenome (GOLD analysis project Ga0126339, IMG submission 92532) | Coral microbial communities from Petempiche,Puerto Morelos, Mexico - Orbicella T R C metagenome | ecosystem: Host-associated > Invertebrates > Cnidaria > Coral | place: Petempiche,Puerto... | reverse complement strand
TTGACGAAATTCGAGGTGTTTGGATAGCCGATGAAACACTGTCTCGAGTGTTTGATATATCTTCTCAATCGAAACAAAAACTAAGGAGTAAACGGAGAAGTAAAATCGTCAAAATCTATGCTACTTAAGACCGGGTATCCAAACCTCCTTCACGGTTGTGATTTTTTTTGTTTTAACTTGATGAATTGTTAATGAGTTTGAGAAATTGTGAAATTAAATACCTTTGGTTTCTGTTCCATTGTCACAGGTATCAGCATCGTAGAGGTTTCCATCGGTATGATATGCCACGGATCCATCCAACCACCCTGGCATTCTGCAAGTATCGTAACCTGCATTCACCACTCCTATTCCCAGCGTTATGAGTTGTCCATTTTCTAAAATGACAACCTGAAGAAGTGATTAAAAAAGATATCATTTAGTTCCCCCAAGTCCGATCACCTTAAAGTTTTAAAGCCTTGGCTCGCTTAAAACGTGACAATCTCTACCACTAACTGAACGACATGCAACTCAATAGAGCATTTGTTTAAACAACTGAACTACGAAATGTTCATGTCTTTTGGTGCCTTTTGAGCCACTGCAACTGTTCGGAAAATCCTAAGCCTTTTGTTAATAAGAGGTAGTTGAGTTCGGTAATCCTCTCACTGAAACGTTGGTAAGTCTTTGTGGTTTTTTTTGCACACCCAGCGAAACAGGCGCTTGAGAAAGAAATGGGGCGCAAGCTGGGTAAAGCGGCGTGCACGAGGGAAGAATCGGGCGAGGAGGAAAGAAAAATCTCCTCCTCGCGGGCGCCGCTCCAACTTGAGCTCCATTTTTCTCCAGCGCCTGCTACGCAAATTATCTTAATCATCATCATCATCGTCATCGTCACCACCACCATGACCATGACCATCATCATTTCTCATCACCATCACTACTACCATCGTCGTCATCATCATCATCATCATCATCGTCATCATCATCACCATCACCATCACCACCTTCATTACTACTATCATCATCATCGCCATCTTCAACAACAACATCGTTACCTTTACCCTTTATCGTTATCGTTATCGTTATCGTTGTGATCCTTTTATAGCCAGCTCATGGACGTCATTGACCCTCTACGAGCAGATCATTAGCTCTTATAGTTCATATAAAGTGAGATCGCCGTTTACTCACCTCAAAATGAGGAAACTCGACAGAAAAGGGCTTACAATATCTAGCGCTCGGCCAACGCTGGCTACGTTGCCGAAGACTGCATTTGGTACATTGCTCGGTAGAAGTACAAGTCAGGAGAGAGCCTTCTATTTGTATGCCGATGTGGGATTCCCATGCCTACAACAGTCAGGATATCAAATATAAACGGGAACGGGAACTTGTTCCTCTTTCAGTATGCATGCTATTTAACGTATAAACAAAAACGATCCAGAGATGGAACGTTAACTGTGGCGAATATTTTCATTCCTTCCTCTTCTTTCTGTTTCCTTTGCTTTCTTTTCTTCCAAAGCTACTACTGATATCAAATATGTTCATTCAAAACCTCGCACTACAATAACTATGTATTTGAATTCTCAACGATTAAACCTATGGTTGAGTAGCCTTTTATACATGTCTATAGTGCATCGCATGATCCGGTTACCTCAGGACCAAAAAACAGAATCCCTTTATCAACTCCTTGGGGCATGTAGGCCGAGCGCAGGATTTGTCCGACCATTTGTCGGTTTCCAACTGTTTCACGAAACACAATGTTGTTTCTTTCCTCAGCTAAATAAAAAAGGAATATGGTTAATCTGTTTCAACGTAGTAGCTATATTTCTCACTTTCCTCTGGTTTTTTAGCTAAACGTTCTCGTACGGTTAATCAGCAGGTTCTTTCATGATAAGCTAAGGAGACAAGAGTTCATTCACCCAATACTCGAGCTTGCATAGGAAACAGATTTACCTGTTGAAGGGAGAAAGTTCCCATACTTCTTAAAGTATTCCCTGTCGAGGTCGATGGCAATAAATTCCAGCATTATTCCCTTGAAATACAAAGAAAGAATAAAAGATTTTAGCACCATATTGACCGATTATTGACGTGTAAACTTTAGGTTAAATATTTACTTACGACCTTCTGCTTGATGTATAGGGAAATATTCGGTGTATGATATGTGATTGGTCGTAATTTTAACACGGCTTTGACATTAAAGAAGCTGCAGGATGCGCGAGTCATTGATCTTTGCCAGCGTGCAAAGAAGGAAATGCGTAGAGTGGTAATTTTAAGGCAATTTTAACGTTTGAATGCCTAATCCGCCCACACAGATAATAACAAATATCTTCCATCTCATTGAATCTCATGGAATCTATCGCTAGTGAGCGTTCGAAGACAAGGAAAGAACGTGGAATCGTCGGCCCATCCTTTTAAACTGTACTTTACTTTAACCGCTATTGGGACACGTGTTTAACCCATCGTCCAAAACACGCTTAGCTCATACCTTTCCTCTGTCCTTCTTGCCAACCAGTTTGCAGAGCTTGAAGATGCTGTAAACGATATTAAGAGGCACTGGTATTGGATCATATTCATCGTACGTTTGAATTGTCGCTGCTCTCTTGAATGACCACTCCTTTAACGAGTTGTCCTTGGAAAAAATCAAAAGTGTAAAGTGAACATGGCTTATTTCAATTACTCCAAAAGATAAATTGGTCACCGTAAAGTGAATCGAGAGCTGACTTTTGCCAGAGCAAGTCTAGAACTTGGAGACGGGTGATGCATGCGGTTTCAAATTAATTTTATGACTTGTTATTTAGATTTTAGACTTTTGTTGGCATGCAGAGTACAGAAAGAAAAAAATACCAAAAAATTCGCTTAAAAAAACAACACGAGTAGTTTCGGAACATTGATATGTAATTTGTCAGTCTCGTGCTCTGAGAGGGGCATTGTCAAGGGCATTTTTTCCGTTTTGGAGTCAAAGATTCAAGTTTTGAATACATGGATTTTGGTGTTCCAGTAGAACAAATATTCTAAAAACAAAATACTCTCAGCGGGGGTGACCGAAATAGTCTGGACCAAACTTCCGGTGCCACGTCACGGGACGCGCATGATTTTCTCGCCAAATTTACCATTTCCTGTCTATTTCGAGTATTCCAGTCTCGGAATAGTATCAAAAGAATGCACCGTAGGATAAATGACCACACTCGAAAACTCAAGAGGTATCTTGCTTTGTCTTTTAAGTAGTTTATTTTAACACTCGTTTACCTCAATTCGCTGACACGTGTTGGATAAGAAGGCTATCTAAGTAATTTATTTTAACACTCGTTTACCTCAATTTGCTGATACGTGTTGGATAAGAAGGCTATCAAATAATTTATGTTAACACTCGTTTACCTCAATTCGCTGACATGTGTTGGATAAGAAGCTATCTAAGTAGTTTATTTTAACACTTATTTACCTTAATTCGCTGACACGTGTTGGATAAGGAGGCTATCTAAGTAATTTATTTTAACACTCGTTTACCTCAATTCGCTGATACGTGTTGGATAACAAGGCTATCAACATATTGATCAGAAGGATAACTCCCATGATAAGAAAAAAAGCGAGGAGAACTTGAGCTAGAATCATCGAAGGGAGATCGACGGACTTCATTGGATCAAAATCATCTGAGACTCCTAACAGAGTCCAGCCCATGTAGATAATCATCTTCCACCAACTGCCAAAAGACGAAAGACGTTAAAACAAGATATTATCATGTGACCCGTATAATAATGATAATGATAATAGCTTTTGCTGTTTTAAAAGATAAAAATACATATCTTATGTTACACGATGTAGACGTGGATACGGATTGAAATATAATGCTAAGTCGTATTTAAATATAAAACGATTAATAAAAGAGTTAGAACGCATAGTATTCAGGTTTTGGCCTGTAACTGGTATTTTACCTCAGGTTGTAAATGTAGTTTTAGTACGTGGCATTTTTGACACACCAACTTACCATGAAATACCGGACTCTTTGCAAGCGCTGTAACACAAACAAGTTAAAGAAAAGTAGAATTGTTATAAATACTGTATTACCAGGGATTTTCATTAAGATATTTAACTGAACTTACGGACTGTCTTACAAAACGCCAGACCATGCCTTTAAATCACTACAGCAAAAACGCATAACATTTTAATACTGGAAAAATATTCTCTTTTAGTCAGGAGTGAAAGACCAGTTACTCGTTCTGTTACATGTACATGTAGTGGACGCTCCAATCAACACCGTAGCCATAAGTATTAATAAAATGCTCATTTTTTTTATCAAAGAAATGAAATCAGTAATAGCTATTTGTTTGCGCGGTATTTCAATTTTAAAAAATACCTTACAAGATGGATTAGACGAGAACGGTCGAGAACGCATGTATAGTTGATCGCCGAAATTTTGAAAGAAGGAAACAGCTGTGTGTGGCTGCCACTTTACTGTTCTTTTAGGTGCTTTTAAGTTACTACCCGGCCAAAGTACGGAGATGTATCTCCATAGTTTTTCCATCTAGTAGTTGTTGTATAGATGGGGTGTAAAAAAGAGAAAGAGTCTGAAAGGGACACTTACAGCTCATTTCTGTCCCTTGCATTTGCAACAAAAGAGTTCTCTGCCATGTAGACTTTTGTTATAGCGATAGAAAAAGCAAAGATAGCTGCTGTGAACTGCCAAATTATTGTGCGAATGTCCTTGAGAATGCTGAACAAGGCAATCTGGATGGTTCCAACGTCTTTCGACTGCTCCATCACGTGACCAAAAACTCTGAACGTGAGGCACAAAGTGTTAAAGCTGTAGAGGTAGCCAGCAATCACTAAGACTCGGTTGTTTGCCACTGAACCAGACATGATAAAAGTAGCTATTCTTAATGAAATTATCGCCAAGTAAACTAACAGAGTGACGAAGTCCAGTTTGTTCCACAAGTCCCTGAAAGATTACGAAGGAATCAGTAACGGTCAATAAGTTAATCGATCGATCGTTCGATTCGTCGGTCGTTCGTTCGTTCGGTCAGTCCTTCGGTCGGCCGATCAAACGGGATCGATCGTTCGATCGATCGATGAATCAATCAAAAAGTCAATCAAAGAGGCATGCAGTCAGTCAGTTCATCAGTCCGTTAATCAATCAATCAATCAATCAATCAATCAATCAATCAATCAATCAAGTAACTAGAAAATACATCGTTCGAATTATCGATTGGATGTAAGCAGAAAGCAACCATGAACACGAGCAGTGTATTTTGCAAAGCCATGGCCATATAATAATAAATCATATAAAGTATCTACCTTTGATACAACAAAAACGCTTTTAACAAGATGTTCGACTGATTTCCATCATCTCCGCTGTTTCTCTGCCTCTTCATACTGTGAATTACCGCAAAGATCTGTTCGCGTTCTACCAGATAGCGGCCAATAAAGAATACAAGTATGGCCCACTCTAATCCACTGAACGGTATGTTTGATGGCGCTAAGCACAGGGCAAAATGGAGGCCAAGCAGGACTACGAAGCTTAGACTATCACGTACAAACTTGAAGTAAGGCGTGTCCAAGGATATTTGATAAATCTGTGTCACTAAATAAACAAAAATCAAAATAATTTCAGGTGAGAAACATTTGAAATAAAATACCACAGTAAATTCAAAATTCACTTCACAGATGGATAGTTTTTTTTTTAGATTAGTGCTCGTACATCTTGCTATTTTAGTCATCTGAGAGTATTTGTTTAGAGTCACGGGCATTGTCTCTGTGGCTTCACAATATGCGTTTTCTCCAGTGGGGTGAGGTAGTCGGCTGAGTAACTGAGCTCTCGAAACATTGAATTTTTACTTCTTTCCAAATAAATAGGAATTATGTCAAATTAGCCGATGACGTATGGACCAATTCAATAGCCAACGAAGGGGAGAGGAGAGACCCTGGGAAAGAGATTGTCCAATAGCTCGCTTTGGGAAAGAGTGGGCGCCTGGGATCGAGTAGCCCCTCAGGCGATTCTGGGATTGTTTGGGAATTCCGAACCATAAAAGAAATCCCAAAATATGCAAGCTGATGTTTAACTTTATGCACGAATACTTTCAGAAAATCCTCGCATCTGACATTTTGCAAAAGGGCAAATGAAGAAAATCTTTCGCCATGTTTGTTCACCTTAGCGCTCCCAAACCCCGTCTCGCTCGTACATGCACTCTCTATCCCAGTCTTTATGAAGTGAACTATTTCGCAAGAGAACCAGCGACAGGAAATGAAACATTTGATGGAGATAACCGTACAATTAATTTAACAAGTTTTACCGTGGTTACCTGGCAACCGATTCTTGGTTTTCTTTTTCTGTAATGAAGGGGAGAAAAAGCGGGAAAAAATGATTTGAGTGACACAATTTCTTATTTTTGACTATGTGACTACAATCGGATAGTTTACGATTCAGCCTCAACTGCTTAGCATGTTAAGCGACAATTTTCTCTGTTACCAAGGGAAGCCTAGGTAGATTAAACAGTAGGAGAAAGCCAAAGGAGATAACGCATATAATCGATTTTCAAACGCCGTTACATTGTCCTCAGAGAAGCGTATGCGCCGTTTCTTTAAAGGAGGTCAGTCACGGTTTGCGCATCTTGAAAAGTTTAGCCTCAATTTTTCAAATTCGTCGTTTGTAATCCGTGTTAATCCTCTCCATCCTTAGCCATTCTCTTTCCTTTATAGTTTATCATTATCTCTTTGGTGTTTTTCTATCTTATTAAACTGTTATTTTCAGGTTTCCTACCATTTAAAGGTAATTCTGAATGTGGTCAAAGTAACTCAAAATACCGTGACTGAGCCCCTTAAAGTTCTTTTTAGAACCTGACCGTTTCCTTACCTGCGGCCTTAGCGTTTCTTCCTCACCAGTAGTCACTTCTTCGAGTGGCATATCTGTTGAAATGAGATTACTTTTAAACATGGTTTGCAGGAAGATCTTACGATCCAAGTTGCAAAGCAAACAGTCACGAACCTTCAAGGCTTAATCAATTTTGTCACTTTTGTTATTAATTGTTTCCGTAAAATTCACTATCACCTGCATTGTAAGATAATACAGATTCGGTAAACAAAACCTCTCTCTTTAGCGGTTGAAATGTCTTTCGAATTGACGTTTTCATCGAAGTATAATCTTATCCACACCCATTTTATTGAATCTATTCACAAATACCTTTCTCTTTCTTTCCACTCCTTTTTTCTTCTTCTCTTTTCCTTTCACGGTGATAACAAATCAACCAACACAAAACAAACAAGATTGGAGAAATCACCAAGTCCAGAAGACACCAAACACTGAAGATAGGTCTCCACCTTTTCCATCCACTCTTCATAAAGTCACGACCATACCATTTGCGTCTCATCTCAATATCCACGACCGGATGCGTAAAAAACTGCAGCCAGTCAAAAGAAAGGAAAAATCATGGTTATTGCATGTGATCTAGCTCAACATCAAAAGCAAGTAATTAATCTTAAGGCCGATTTAGAGGCAACAACTTTTGCTACAACTGCGGTATGTAACTTTTGTAGCGCGCTGCTCCCGCCATGCAAAAAAACCGATGTGCAACTTTGATTATCCAACTCTGCTTTTACCTACCACTGTCGCACGGCTTAAAACGTGTTTTAAGATCCTGCAATATTTAATGTGTCTTGCGCGACAGGGGGTTTGGTTTAATTTACACGGTGCAATTTGTACCGCGGGCTAGCCGTAAGCTTGTAGCATACAACAAAGCCATACGTTCTCAACTGTCCTTTACAAAGATCTCAATATTCAGCTTCAATGGTACCTTTTTCTGTTTTAAGCGAATGGCATCATCTAAAATATCATCTAATGCATCCCCGAATTCTTCTCGTCTTTGTTGATCAGCTTTCAGTGGATCAAGTAAGCATGAGGTAAACTCCTCAACGGCGTTCGCCAACTGATTAAATCTCTCCTCTTCCGGTCCTTTTTCGTCCGCCAATTTGCGCAGCTCGAAGCTTACCTGATTATCCAATAAACAACAAAGTTAATTAACAAAATAAATCAAAATTAAGTTTTTCTCACCCTTACGAATCAATAGACCATTTTACAGTCGTCTGTTAATCTACCTGGCCTTTGAATGGCAGCGAGGCCACAGGTGACCTTGGGTTAATAAAGACCTCACTGTTTTTATTGTGTAAATCAAAGTGTTCTTATGTAAGTTAAATAGTTGGCATTTAAATGAGAAAAGCAGAGAGGTCTGTATCAAAGCAAGGTCACCTCCAGCCTCGCTTGCATTCACAGGCCAGGTAACTAAGCACACAACTGTAAACTGGCAAAACAGAACAAGATGGTGACCATCTTGTTCTGTTTTGCCACGCCAGTTGATCAAAATTTCTAATAAAATCACAATGCGTTTTTGTTCGATAAAGTTTACATAAAACGAGTGAATTCAATTATACTTTGAATTTAATGTTAATGTCCCCAGTTAGCAACCTAAGGGTTACTTTTTCTTTATTATCCTCCTTTCTACACCCAGTAAATTGTGTTTCGTATACGGTGACTAGTGCATGTTCTTAAAAACAGGGAAAGTAACGAAAGCTTCGAGTTCTTTGTAGAAAGACTAAGTGAAGTATTAGTTTCTTTTGCAGCTTCGATCATGCTAAGAATACATTTCGAAACAAAATTTAGAAACAAAGCTTACGATTCTTCTTCGCCTGGGGGAGATTCTTGAATCAGGCGTACTATATATACACCATTAAAAGTGGCCGTTACACAGCACCCACCTTCATACCCATCAACAAGGCATTAGATTCGCAGTACTTGAATGCCCTCGGTGTGATTCTGCTCTCAATGTCGTCATAATTGCCATCCTTTATCGCCTGCATCAAACTCCTTTCCTTGCTTCGTGGATCGTCGTTGCCTAGATACACGACATGAGAGCTATTTCTCCTCCCAGAAGCCCCTGTAAAGCTTCTTTCTCAATCTAAAGCATGGCGATTTGCACTTTATTTAAATTTCAATTGTTTAAAGATTTCTATTTGCGAACAAATAAAATTCAAGACGAGGCTCAAACAGCCAGGCGAAACCTACTGAAAACTGTACTTGGGGAGGTAAAATGGGAAGTCAGTGTTCAACATTAACATGATCGACTCGTCCTGTGAGAGGGTCTGAACCCTGGTGGGAAAAAAAGAGTGCTGTGCAACTTGCAGGCGCATGCTCGAAACGATGCTATCCCCCATTCTCTCCTTCCCCCTCCTCCTGGGGGAAAAGCATATTTGGTACTAGTTTCCATATTGAGGCATCTTAACTTGATTTGACCTTAACTTTATTTTAACACGGTAAATTCATCAGGATATAAAAATGGTTTAAAATATATAGCCTTCAAATCAAAAATTCTTTACAATACTTGACGAGAAACCTACATTACTTTAAATATTAAAATACTATCAAAGCTACATCAGTTGCGTGAGTGTTATTTTCTTTTCAAAATGGCGGAGGATTCTAGTTTAACATACGATGCCAAGTTATTTGGGCGCGGAATTTACCGAATTTGATTGTTCCGTTCCGAGTATGCGATTGCAAGTTACACAGGACGCTCTCTTTTCCTGCAAGGATTCAGGCCCTATGCAAGGCGCGGTAAGGGGAGTTCTGGCTCAGGAGTAGATAATTACTGATTCCAATGAAAGCCATACTGACCTATATCTGGATCACCTGACTCCATACTTTCTTGTTCCTCGCATTCGCCTTTATTACCAAGAACAAAGAAATCAGAAAAGACAAAAAAAAAAGCACATCAAGTGAAGCCAACTTGAGGCAACTTGATAACCCTGAATAACCAAGACGGTGCAAATTGTATTTGTTTAAACGGAACCGGTTTTGAGTATCCACGACCAGCACTAAAATAAGAGACACTACCGAAATGACAGCTGAAATATCTGTGAACCGTTAGCGAAACAATAAAATTTGTTTCAAAACCACGTTGAAAATCGTATTTTCAAGGTGCTGTCATGAACATATATATTATCCAACATAAGCTACGAAGAAAAGGACCGCACGTGTATTATAGATCAGTGTTTGCTAGTATCGAGGCCGTTTTGTCGCATCCTTGCGCTTATGTTTGTGCTTGTACTTGTGTCGCTAAGCTACACTGTCGGAGTCAGAAGAAGAAGCGGAAGAACCAACCAATCACATTCTCTGGAATCGAGCATTGTGATTGGTTTATTCTTCGGCTTCTGCTTCCGACTCCCACAATTTAGTTTTCACCAGATCATAAGCGACGGAGTCATGAGCAGAATCGGTATTTCGCTTCCGACTCCGTCGGTTTGATTTTCGCTAAATTGTATCGCTCTGCGCTTATGGTCACGACTCCGACTCCGACTCCGACTCCGTCGTTAATGAAAACCAGCCTTTAAACGAAATTCTACTAGACTTCCCCTTGTCCAAACGCTTCGCCAGCGACTTTCCACCTTTACGTTTGCTGCAACAATCCATGACTACAATAACTAGGATGCAAAGTGAAAAAGTTTCGATTTTAAATTACGATGTTGATTTTTCTTTCAAATGGCAAAAAAGTAGACTACAGAGGACAGTTCTCATTTTACGAGAGTTCGCGAGGGAACGTGAAAGCAAAAAGCGACTGAACAAGTGGATTTGGTCGGCACGTGTCAAGACTGTTTGGCAGGTTAACAATGCTATGGGATAAGCGAGTCAGCTGAATAATTGTAAACAAATTTTCTAGACTGGGCAATACCGTGCTCAGTATATAATTATAGATACTCTATATCTGTTACAGGGCTGTTACATTTTGCGGGAGCGGGGGTCGATGATGGATAAAGCTAAACATGCTTACGGTTGTTATGCTAAATCAGCTTTAATCGATGTTTGTTTTTAAGTGCTTAGCATTCCACTGACGTCTTTAGGAGAGTAAAAGCATCGATATACCCTTGCATCGAGGAATTGAAAGAGGCTCAAAAATCAAAAAGTACATTACCGACAGTGTGTAGATATTTCCGAGTATGCAACCATGCATGCGCGTCGTCACATTAATTTGAAAGCCTGTCAATCAATGCTGGCCTTTGTTTTAACTTTTGAACTCTATACTGTAAGTTACTGAATCAGGAATCAGTCAAATTATATATGCTGAACAAGTTTAGATACGAAGACTTGAAAAGGTTTATTGCCAGACACCAGTCACCAACAGAACTCGTCTTTAACGTTTTCAGACCTTGGGACTTTGGAGCAGATCTAATATTCCATGATTATGGCGAGCAATAGCAATTTTGATAGTATTGAACATTATAAGCGACCCGGTTTCCAGCCAAATAACTGCGGCCAACCTCGTCACGAACGGTCCGAGAGAACCGCCAGGCAAGCGTACAGAGAATGCACAAAATGGATAGCAGAAGACCCTAACAAAAATTGCTGCATCGTCAAAGGAGTCAGTGGAGAAGACTACAAGACCTACAAGGTGATATATTTTCAAGCAACGGAGCTTCCCGTAAAATTTGACAAGGCGGACAAAAATACAATCTTCTTCTACAGCTCAGTATTGAGGATCGAACTTTCTGAATAACTCGCTGGAAAATATATTGGAAGGATTTGTAACTTTTTCGGGTGGTAGCTGAGGAAAAAAAATGTTACAAATCCCCTCGAGAACACTGTTTCTGATTCACTAAGTACTGTATCGGCGATGCAAATAACTAGAATCGATATGTTGAAGCTACGTGCTTTGTAACCGCGACTAACAGTTTCGTAGTTAATATGAGATTCGAAGTGACCCATAATAGGACGTCAGTTAACTTTTGGCGAGTATGTACCTCAGACTAGTGTAGTCTTAATGCTGTTCAATTCAGTCGTGAGCATGTAGGTTTGGGCTCAAATATTACGGAGTAAAACCTAGTCTTTTCTGACGATATTGAACGAAAGTATACTAACACTTAACACGCACACGATAGTCAGCAGATGGCTGCTAATAGTAGAGCACCCAGCGAGTTACTTCAGTCATACACCCACCTGCAAAGTGTTCAGCAACTGGGACAAGAAATCGGATTTAAGACAGAAGCTACTTGTACACTTGTTTGTGTTTTCGTGCTCCGAGCAAGGACAGTACAGTCACAGTTGAATTACAATCGGTCAAGTGCTTCATTTCCGTCACGGAGATTGAACATTGCCTTTATATCTTTTGATTACGTATTGTAGGCCCTGGTTTATACAATCCTAGCTTCAATGTTTATCTCATGAATAGGCGAGAGATCATCGCAGTTATGAACAATACTAAAACAGTAGTGAAAATAAAACCTGAAATGAAATTCAGCAGACCTCTCAACCTCAAAACACCGAAAATCTAGAGTCTGATGTAAACAAAATCTGGAGATTTCAGTAAAAATCTGGAGATTGATCGACCGGCAGACAAAACCAAGTAAACACAGGTTCTAATTAAGAGAAAGCGTTTTTTTTTTTTCTGCTTAAAACACTTAAAACATGTGTGGAGAGCATCATCAGCAATTTCCGTCATTTTGAAAACGTGATCAAAATGCGAGAGACTGATAATGATGACCTAATTTGGAACAGGTGTTCTATATATGGTCATTGCCTGATTTCAAGCCGAAAAGGTCTAGGTGCGAGTCTGTAAATTACAGGATTAGCAAGTATTGATCCACATAACCATTAATCAGAATTAAATGTGTGATTTCACCTGATGAATTGTGATATGACATTAGCGTTGTTTAGTTATTAGGTGGAATACCTGTAAACTTGCTCTCAAGCTAAGCGTATATCCACGTTAAATAAAGCATTCATTCATTCATTCATTCATTCATTCATTCACTCATTCATTCATTCATTCATTCATTCATTAATAGTCAGAAAGAGAACACTGTGATTAACAAAATCCCCAAGTTTAGTGTTAATCAGGCTAGTTTTGACTGAGATACAGCCATTTAAAAACGCCAAAATTACACAGAAATATTTGGTCGTCCGGACATAGCGTCCGGATGGCCATACAATTTTTTGTAAATTTTGACATTTTCAAATGGTTGTATCTTGCTTACTATTGGGTCTATTTACACCAAACTTGGGGATTTTGTAAAGCTTGGTCTGCACTTTATGACTGTGTGGCTCAATAGCTGCTAGTCCCATAATGTGTAGACTCGTACCTAGTCCTTTTCGGCTTTAAATCGGGCAATGGACGATAGTCTGTCATGGACTGTGTTTCCAGCGAACAGATGAATGAAGAACTGAACAGGTTTTGTCAAATTTAACTATGGATTTACACAGAATTGGCGCAAGAAACTCACCTAAGCAAGCCAAAAATGAAATTATACAAAAAAAGTTATCCTTTCAGCTTGCGCCTCTATTTATCGTGAGATTTGTCTGTCTCGTTGTGAGACTGTGAGATTAAACTAAAAACCGCTCACGACAAAATCGTGAGACTTGAGAGGTCTGAATAATTTCAGACTTGTACGGGAGTTGAACCCATGACCTCTGCGATACCGGTGCAGTGTTCTACTAACTGAGCTAACAAGCCAACTGGGAGCTTGTCATTTTGTTGGTTAACGAGTGATGAATAAAGCCAAACATGTATTAGGCGGACACACCCTCGGGACCCATGCTAGTGTCCGCTTAATACAGGATGTCCGTTGAAAACAGGCTCCCTCAGAATTCGTCTTAAAAGGGTCATATTAATATTCCTCAGTATTACTAGTAAAAGACCTTTAAAGGGTCAAATAGCATTCTCGTGAACGATCGAGAACTCGGAAATACCGTATTTCCATAAACAATGACAAGTATATGAGGCATTGATCGAATCATGTGAAAGCTTACAAAATCAAGCAAGAACGAAATTTCTGGAAAAACAAAACCGAATAACAAAATATTACATTTCTGTAGACTACGAGTAGTCCCTCTTTCGCTTAGTCCGTCGTGCTTGACGCGAAAGAAAACTGCGATAAAATAAGTGGCAGCGCGAACTCCTAGGGGCGAGAGGGCGTCTCGCCCCCAGGATTTCCCGCGGCCATTTTTTTCTCGCGGTTTTCTTTCGTGTTACGCACGACGGACTAAGCGAAAGAGGGACTACTCGTAGTCTACATTTCTGTGACAGCTCAATCTACTAAACGTGGACAAAAAAAATCATGCATTCTTTTTGCAGTGTCCGTTTGATACAGGTTTCTAACAGTAGAAATGACCATCAAAGTAAAGTTTAAGGTGTCCGACCGCGTCCGCTTTTAATAGAGATGTCCGTTGAATACAGGTATTTTTTACTGTGAATGTGGGAAAAGAAAAATGGGACTTGCAATGCTGTCCGCTTAATAGAGGGTGTCCGCTGAATATGGGGTCCGCTTAGTAAAGGTTTGACTGATTAGAGTATGTTATTGTAATTTTATTATTATTATTTTTTTAATTTTTAGAATTTTAGAATTTTAGAATATCTTTGTGCGAAGCGAATGCGATCGTCCCGTTATGCTAGTATGCGTTATACAAACTGATAATTTGTTAATTTATAATTTATTAAAATAAATCCTTAAAAATTTGATCGCAGAAATCGCAGGTTATTCGTAAACTCGCACGTGCTCCAAAGCGAAAAGCTAGATGGCGGCGCCTCCAACGGAAGAGCCTGATCGAAGGCTATATCCAAGGCAGCCCCCTCCCTCCCCTCCCCTCCCCTTTTACCCTGCTATTTCCCATTGATCTTTGCAGGTGTAATAGTCTTCGCTGCCATTTTGCACGTGTGCAAAAATGCAGTTTTTCAAAGGTTTGTTATTTGGTTTAAAGCGGCTTGATCCAGTGAAATACTTGATGTGAGACAGTAGGTAACTTTTTTCCCTTTTTCTCCATGTCAGAGCCAGGAGGAGGAATGAGGAGACGTTTTGCTTGTTGATCAATGCAGTGCTTTGTAGGATGAAGGTAAGCTTAGCATAAACCCACAAACTTTAATTTACAATGTGACTGCGTTTCAGTTTGATTTAATATAAGCTAAGCGTACTAGAACAGGTATAATACATAAGCGTCAGTAGAAAAACAAAGCGACAAATTTTATACCTGCCAACTTTCACACCTTTTGGCGTGAGTCTCAAGCTTGCAGTTCGAACTCTCAATACGCGATCATGGGGTGGGGGATGTCTTGAAAACAAAGACCCCCCTGAGACCCGTAAGACCCCAAAGACCCCAAAGACTCCAAAGACCCCCTAAGACCCCAAATCTTGAAAACACAGACCCTCCATTTTTGTTAAAAAAAAATTTTTTTGGTGGGGGGAGGGGGTACTCCTCTCCCTAGTACCCCTGGAAAAATCGTGAGGGGACAGGGGAGGCCATTCTTGTAATGTTTTTTTTCTTTGTCAACGGCATTGGAAAATCTAAACCCTGAGCATAATTTACCCTTGTTTGGTGTTGAACTTTTTTCACCAATTGACAAAACTACGCACAGGCCATTAAAATGATTTTTGTGAAAATGTATAACCTTCTAGGTTTGTGTGCAGTCAATTGTGAGTCAGTTTACCTTATTGTTACTTATTTTCATTATTGTTACTTATTTTCACTTAATTTCCTGATTTTCTGAAAACATTTACGAGTTGAATAATGCGCAGAGATCCAATTTGACTCATCTTTTCTCCGTGGGGACTGGAAACCCTACAAACTAGTAATAACCAAAAGTTAGGAAGTACAGGCGAGATCGATGCAAGGTGTTGTTAGATTAATAAAAGTTTAACAGATGTGTACTGTGACATAATTCCTCGGGAAGTGATTTATGTTTTACTGGTAGTCTGCACAAGGGCTCAGGCAGGATCTGCTTTCCTGTACACTTTCAGTCATGTATGGTGACGCACAACACTAGCACCGGTTACAAAAAGTTTTATGCCAGGCTACTCCCCCTCACAAAGTCTCACGGCATCGCAATGTCTGTGTAAAGTTGCAAGTCACAGCAGTGAACTAAAATTAGACTGAATAGCTACAAGTCGAGTCTATTCGAGTGAGCTTTTTCACAAATTGAACCTTAAAAAGTAGAGTATTTTACTGTTTCAGTTAACTTTGAATGCGCTGTAAAATCCCCCCCCCCCCCCCCCCAAAAAAAAAAAATTTTTTATGGGCGGGGGGGAAAAAAAAAGGAAAAAATCGGGGGGGGGGGGGGGAAAAAAAAATTTTTGTGGGTTTACTTTTTTTGGCTTCCCAAGGGAATAAAAGAGGAGAATGG
>Ga0126339_10001442_pt1 | contig 16131 bp, 7 predicted proteins | sample OrbTmetagenome_2_FD_92532 | JGI IMG/M metagenome (GOLD analysis project Ga0126339, IMG submission 92532) | Coral microbial communities from Petempiche,Puerto Morelos, Mexico - Orbicella T R C metagenome | ecosystem: Host-associated > Invertebrates > Cnidaria > Coral | place: Petempiche,Puerto... | reverse complement strand
TTCACATCCTGTGAATATGTTCGTGAAGTCAGTGCCTTCACTGCAACAGCAATTTTTTCTTTTAAATTATGTCCTGCCTTCTGTACTAAAGACACAATTCTTGATTTTTTTGGCTCTCTTTCAGCAAGCTCTTTGTCATCATCACGTTTCCGCTTCCTCTTGAAAAAGTTCATCTTTAGATGCAAGAAATATACCGTTAGTAACTAATTTGCCATAATGTAATAATAATAATAATAATAATAATAATAATAATAATAATAAATGAATAATAAAAACAAATTAGTATTTTAAGAGGAGGCCTCCAATCACCTAGAGGTGGTTTTGAGGAGGGTCCTCTAAAAAATAAAAGTCTAAAGTATATTAAATGTCTAAAATATCTTTTCAAAGTCTCAAATTTGCCATGATTCTTTACTTCCTCCAGATTTGGCAGCTTTTTTGATTTTGTCTCTTTGAGTGGATGGAATGAGGGTGGTAGAAAGAATCAATTAAATACATGTAGTTGTATTTTTAGCTGTCTTGAACAGGCACTGTTTGGAAGAATTTTTCATTTCCCTAAAGTATTTCGACGGTAAAATAAATTTCTTGCAATTAAACGTCATTTTCTTCCCTCCTCTCCTCTCCTTGAGCACATCTGAATTCTCTACTGAACTTAATGGCACTAATTGCCACATACATAATATGGAGAATTGTACAAAACTGAAAAAACACCTGGAAGCTTTCTAGCAGAACTGCCAACTGAACTATGCAGTTGTATTGGCCGTGAGCACCATACGGCTAATGTAAACTTACGTGTTTACCGGTAATAAGTGTTAAATGAATCTTTTAGAAGTTAATCTTTGATGATAATCTTGGAGAACACAATACTAAGCTCATTTTTTACGGACAGATCAGAGTTTTAAGAGAAAAGAGAGAGGAAGATCAGAGATCAGAGATCTAGAAAACTTCACAGTGTGATGAAGTCCTGACGGTTGTCTCTCAAGAACAGAAAGTAAACATAGAACTGTCTCTCTGACTGAGGATCAATAAATATTATCGCTGTATTGCGAATCCGTGTCGGCGTTCAGCAACATCAGTAAATGGATTGTTTCTCTATTATCACCCATGAAAACAACGAAGCAAGAGATAACGGTTTTAAACTAACCTTCTCGAGGCAGTGATCGTGGCAGCTTACAATTTTCAAAAATTCCCACTGTACTTGACGAACTCGCACTGAATCGAGGTCAAACCCAGTCCCCACTCTTGATTGCACTGACCGCGCTTGAAAGCCAAACGAACCGGGTTGGGGAACCGGGTTGGGAAACCGGGGAATTTCCAATAAAAAAAATTCCTGCACAACAGAAACTGCTGAAAAAAGAATTGGACAAGGGAGCCATGGGGAAAAAAGCAGGCAAGTGCTTCTACTATCCAGGTCCCAAAAAATTGCCCAATCCCGCCCTAGGCACTTTAACAAATCGAATGTGGTTTAGCGTTGTCTGTACTCTTATCGAGAATGCGTATGCGGCATCACAGTGGTCAAAATGTTGTGGACTCACGAGGCACAGCCGACTGAGTCCACAACAAATTTTGACCACTGTGATGAGGCATACGCGTTGTCGATAAGAGTACAGACAACGCTAAACCACATACAATTTGTTTTTAACCACAATATCAACGTCAAAGAAAATGTTTCTTTTAGGCGTGATCAAGAGCGTGACACATTGACGCAAACAGCGTTGTCTAGACTCTTATCGACAACGGCAAATTAGCCAATCAGATTGCGAGACAAGTAGCAATTGTGGTAAAATATAGATTAGTAGTACTTATAGATTAGCTAGGAAAAGTAGCCTATTATGCTACTAGCATTGCCTGTTTTTTTTCCAAATTATGCTCAAAATTATGCTCGTTTTTTAAAATTATGCTACTTTTTCTTTAAGTATGCTTTTAAAAAAAAAAAAGGACACAAAACAAGTCCAAATTATATATTTACATTCTCGTCCCCAGAGCCTCTGTTTCCTTTGGTCACGACATTTTAAGACTAGTAGCACTGGGGACGAGAATGATATATTTATTGTCAATGACGCATGGCAAGAGATAATCTCTTGCTCATAATGTATATCTTCTTTATTTTTAAGATGTTCTGATATTGCTTATTTTGAGCGGGTTCTGGCCTAACGGGTGACTGTTCTTCTTCTCGCATGTGTAAGTTACTCGACGCCATTTTGTTGCCTGTGAATAGGGAGCTGGGACAGAAACAGTCTCACTTCCGGTGCACTCAGTCGTCCAGACGTTCTAGACGACGAATGAGGCAGTACTGCGCTAACCTTCTTCCCAGTTCCCCAAAGACATTGCAAAATTGAAAAAAAAAAAAGAAAAAAAAGTGAACCATGGACAGAACTTGAAAATAATCAATCTTACAAGCAAGTCATGACTCTGGTAATGTTCCCTTTAAAAAATTTTTAAAATATGCTGATTATGCTAGCAGTGCTACTTTTACAAAAAGTACAAAAATTATGCTCGTCGTTCCAAACTATGCCAAAAAATTATGCTAGCGCAATCTATAAGTGCCTATCCCGCCCCCTTCAAAAAATAATGATCCGTCCCAAATTCTGAACGGAGGTATCGTACTCAGCACTGAGGTTAACCTGCGATAAGGCGTTTTTTATTGTTATTTTTCTTTTTGAAAGGGAGAAGGAAAAAATGAGATGTAGCGAGGGAGGGTACTATGATATTACCGCCCATGTTTATCATATGAAATGTATACACACTCAGTTTTGATACATAGCTTGTTGCAAAATGTATCGGATCGCAAATTAACGGTCTAGCTGGTTGGCGGGATGCGGGAGGAGCGTTTTTTCGCTGGCGGGATGTGGGATGGAAGGAAATTTGAAGGCGAGATATGGGATTGCAAGGAGTCGGTGGGAGTCAAAGTTTGGTTATTTTCGAGGCGGGAAGTAGGAATTATTGAATTTTTCGTGCGGAAAATGGGATGTAAGGCTGTTAATGGATTAGAATTCAAATTCACAGCCGAAATCTCAGAGACAGAAACTACATTTGTGAACACGAAAGTGTAACTAAGGTGACAGATTCCAAAGAGAGTTTATACTTGACTCGTCCCCAGGACGCATTTTTGAATCAGCGTGACGTCACACTGGTGATACCACAACCTCGTTCCCACGGTCCTCTCTCAACCTCGAGAAAGTACTTTCTCGAGGTAGAGAGAGGACCCTGGGAACGAGGTTGCCATAACTTCAGTGGAACGAATCGTGACGGTTGCGCTCAGTGGAATTTCAAGAAACACTTACAGCCACTTGCAGTTTGACAAAGTTAACAATCATACAAGTTGCGTACATGAAAAGTGAACGGCACAAGCGCATCAGGCTGACTAAGATGATAGGCTTCCCAATAGGTGGAGAAGTTAAATTCCAGGAGTGTCTGAAGTGAAAGCGAAAGTGCAACGTAAGCAATTCCAAGATGCATCAGGCGAACACTCGTAAATCGTACGTTGTTAAGTTTCGTTGCCTTTTTTCTCTTGTTTTTTTGGGTTTTTTTTTTCAGGCTTTTGCTTTTAAATGATGGAAATCACATTTCTTGCGTACTTTTATCTTGAAATTGTAGTATTCACTTATGAATCAACAGATCGATCGCGAATTAATGCGACCTGAGTACGTCAAGGACGCGTCGTCAAGGATTCTACGAAGCTGGGAAAGGATCAGTTGCAATGTCAGACCTTGAAGAGTTAGTCATTCCACTTGTTTCAGATTCAAAGCTTAAAAAATAGAGGAAACAAAAGAGAGATTCACTGATATTCAACGTTAGATTCTGGCTTAATCTATATCCATGCATTACTTTAACTGAGTAATAATTAATGACTGTCTGCGCAATGCATCTTGATTCATACCATTTCCATTGCTGAAGCAGGTTATTGATCACGAAAATAATTAACTGATTAACCTCATCTAGATGTTTGAAATATCGTGTATAGAGAATCAGTGGCCATGTTGCATCACTTTTGAGAAACCCGGTGAGTCTGCCAGACTCGAGCTCATTCATTTTGAATACGTGATAAGCTATTATTTAGGTAAATTGAAATTGTGAACTGCAAACTCCGCAGACCTCTTTCATTAGATAAGGAAATTACTTCTGGTCGACACTGGGTATCAGTGAATTAGCTGTTCGGGCTGTTGGCTGCAGCTGGTTTGAGAGAGGGGCTGTGCGTTCAAGAGAGCTTTCACGTAGTAAACGTATAAAAACAAAACGCCTTCCTACACGACTAAAAGGCTGCTGGGAGAAAAAGTCCTGTTTTAGAACCACTGTGATGTTTAATAAGTGGAAGATACTTATACAAAACTGAGGCTGATGATTCAATGCGAACAACGACGGAGTCCAAGCGAAAAGCTAGCTTCGACCCGGTCGGGGTTTCGTCAGCGCGAAGGCTTATATTGTTTACTAAACACCCATGGTAATGACCTTAGATGAAACTTAAATCTACATAATAAAGTAGATACTGCGTTTAAAACTTAACGCGACCGTAGATCTTACTATATTCGTTATATTGTTTATTTTAACATGATATTATCCGTGGCCAGGTATTTCCTCCCGTGATGCAGGATTGTTTATGTCCGTTCGCAATCAGATTTCCACATGATATCAGTTTCAATTTCTTTGCCTGTTCACAGTCACGCGTTGTGCATGTGACGTCAGCAGTTTCAACTGAGGTCATCACCATGTTTAGTAGACAATTGGCCTTTGTGCTGCCTGCTGAGCTGTATGTTTTGCTGCAACACCGTGATTAAGAGACTCAGCGGGTCAAAAAAAAACTGTCAACGGTTGCATCTTAGCTTTCAGTTTCAAATCTACCATGTACCGTAATTTTAGATTAAATTTCTAATAGATTTTGTTCTAAGTTTTTCCATTTTTCTGTTACAATATATCATAATTTAGTGTTCTCAATGGAGTGGTTTGGAATTGAGTGCAGAAAGTTATCAGGCAATTACTTTGGTTTTGGTTTTATTACGGTTTGAGATTGGCTGAGTATGTAATTGGTTTGGTTTTGGTCTTATATTACGACGCTCAATTGAAAACCGCTCTAAGCTCTGTTAAGATATAAGATATTATTTATTATTAGCGCGGTTTTGAATCGAGTGTTGTAAAACGAAAGCCAAACCAATAGACTACTCAGCCAATCTCAAACTGTAGTAAAACCAAAATCAAAGTAATTACTTTCGACTCCCAATTGAAATCCGCTCTGTTTTTCTACGTTTCGCCGATCAGATTATCAGCGAATCGCATTTTTGCAGCCATAGAGATTTCCCGGCATAGTAAATCGAACGTTCGAAAATCGAACTCAATCGAACTAAACTGAACTCAATCTATGGATTGAGTTCGGCAATCGAACCAAATCGAACACAGAATTTTGTGTGAGTTCGATTTCCGAACCAATCCAACTAAATCGAACAAATCGAGCCCAATCGAACTTAATCCATTAGATTGTGTTGGATTGAGTTCGGAAACCGAACTCAATCGAACACAATTAAATGGATTGCTTTCGATTGGCTCTGGTAAACCTATACAAAGCAAGCCCAAAGCAAGACCATCAAAGCAGGTTTTTCTTGTGCTTTTTTACAATTTATTCAATAACAGAAACCCCATTTATAAACTGTCCACGGCAGTTAAGAGAACAGAACAGAACAGAACAGAACAGAACAAAGCTATCATTATTCCCGTGGGCGTATTCCGAAATTGTTGTACCCTTTCCTTTTTTGGCTAACTTACAATTGCGGCAAGACAACTCCAAGGGTTACTTTTATGCAAAAATACAAGCAAATTACTAACCGCGACACAGGCAACGGCATACAGCAGATGGGTGATTATGAAAAATATCTTACTAACGATATACATGATTCTCTCAAATTCATCTTGAACAATTAACAGTGACCAGGAGGGTAAGGGTGAACGAGCGTCAGTATATTGGACGTTTGGGAGCTTCTTACTGTCATGATAGAAAGGATAAATAGTAAATGCATTGATACCACCTCCTTTTCGCCAGCGACCTTTAGGATGATCGAATGGTGGCCCACAGACTCTACCGACTAAAAGTGAAAAGTATGCATAAGTTTTGCTTTCCCTGTTTTTCTTAAGGGTTGCACAATATTAACTACTTGAGGCAAATTAATATATTCCCGGTTTATTTCGGTTGGATCTATTACCTGGTCTATTGAATCCCTTACAAACATCTTCTTTTACCAAGTTATCGAAGCATTTACAGGCCACAGGGAAGCAACCAGTTCATGTTGAAGGTAACTAATTGTCCGCGCTCGGCCTTTCTCGTCTATTTTCTTTAAAACCTTGAAAACTTCGCCAACCTTGACGTCAAAGCGGCATTCCTGGTAGCCTTTTACTACGCGTTTGAAACTTACAATCCACAGCGCATCTGAAGCCATTTCTGCGGAATTTCTACGTGCGCTACACTCTGGGCTGGAGTAACTCGAGCTTCCAAGTTCTGGTTATGGATTTTCAACGCCTGTTTTACACAAATCACGAGTTCGAAAATTAAACGTTCGTTTGGGTTCGATCGATTTTTTTTCTTTTCGGTGAGTTCGATTTCGTTCGATTGTCGAACTCAATCCATGAATTGAGTTCGATTTCGTTCGATTTCGTTCGACTGAAATTTAGTTCGATTTCGTTCGATTTACTATGCCGGGAGATTTCGGCCGCGAACGATGACCTATTTCATGAGGAAAGCTCTTGACTGAGTTGAGTAATGTATAGCGTCGACTCGTAACGTCCCTTTTGCACGCAATTTTGGCTTAATTTCGGATTTTTCAGTCAGTTTACTGCGGCGTTATAGTATAGGGTTAAGACGTCCCTGTTATTGGAATCTGCCACCCGTATATGACCGAGATATTCTGTGGGTGTGTGCGTATTTTTCGTGCGTTTCGCAACGGCATTATGTTTTGTCACAGAAGAGAAATACCTCCAAAACCATAAGTAGGTTTATGCGTATATTTGCCCCCCCCCCCCCCGAGGGGGTACTCCTAGAAAAATTGGGTGGGGGTGTGCGGCCCGCGTCCCAAAACCCTTACCCTATTTACAACTAAAATCTGCGATATTTATGACCTGACCAAAAATTCGAAACCCTATTTATGACCTGAGCCTTAAATCAAAACCCTGTTTCAGACCTGCATTATGATTAGTTCCCTAGTTCAGACCAATGTTAAATTTCCGTAAACATAATTTGTGAAGGGCTTTTGTTCATTTCCTCTTCAATAATAATGAAAAAGTGGCTTGTTCTCACAAACATACCCATATCAAGGCTAGAGTGCAAAAACCATACCCTATTTATGACCAAAATGGCCAAAATCAGCTAAAATCGATACCCTATTTATGACCAATGCCGCTGAAAAACCATACCCTTTGGGGCCGCAGATACCTGTATAGCCCATATAAGAGAGTACCCCCCCCCCCCAACCGGGATATTTGCTCTTCTGTATTTCCTTATCGTAACTGAATAGGCCCTTTGCACAATCCGGTCACATGGTACGGAATTAATTATGCTGGGACGCAAGTTACACAGTAGGACTTCCAAAACAAAGGAACTCGCACCAGTCCAGCCCGACTTTCGTTTGTTTTGAAAGTCCCACTGTGTAACTTGCGTCCCAGCATAATTAATATCGTACCATGTGACCGGATCGTGCAAAGGGCCTATTAGTTCCGCACTTTACTTGAAATTGTAAACTTATTGTAATCTAAAGGAAATGTCATAAGATAACAATGTATGAATTTTAAATGTAGAGTAATTATAAATTCATAAATGTTGACATAGAAAGGAACTTCTCTTTAACTCTTAAGATCACTTATTGTCCAGTATTTCGTTTAATATCGATAATTTATTCATATTACCTGTTCTCAGATGCGAAGTAGCTTATTTTCAATTAACACCATTATTTACCCATATCGTGAGCAATTTCCTTGAACTTAACTTGAACGAAAGATCTAAACGTTTAACATGCAACTTCCTTTACGGATGTTGGTATTGATAAGACTTGTTATTGATAAGACAAGTTCACCTGAAATTATTATCGAACCGTAAGCATATATAAGCAAGCACATACTGTACACTATTTGATTTATCTTGATCTACCTTGATTTATCCTGAGTTACCTTCGACCTATGTACTACGAGGTTTAATCTACAATAAAGAAGACAAGAGAGTTCCAGATCGGTGAGAGTCCTTGCTGATTTACTGTCCGACTCACGAGAGACAACGACCTTGTACCTTTGGCATTGAGTAGCGAGTGCTGTGCAGCGAGCCGGTACTCTTCCGAGCTTTCCTCAAGACAAGTCCGTGCGACGTTATCCCTGTATTCAACAGCACCCAAGCTGATAAACCATATCCGTCCTTAATCGCGCAGTTCCGCACGGAAAACCTTTCGTTACAGTTTTTTTATGATTTCTTAACAACACTTAGCTGTAGTTTATCCGTAGCTGTAAAAATGCGATTCGTTGGAATTCTGGTGAGCGATAACAAAGTTATCTTGCCCAATCTCATGGACTGATATGTTTCTGTTTAGTCCGTTAATTTTTAAAAAGTTCTCTACATCTTTTTCTTTTCCAGAAGGAACATACTGTGCATTTTCAAGCTGGTGTATGGAGTCGGTCTTCAAGCTCTTAGGGAGCTGTTTAAACAAATCCATCCCTCCTGGTCGAATACGCCGGGTGATGCAGCTGCCCTCGATAAAGGAAACATGTATATCGGTAGAGAGGAAGAAGCATGTTTCAGGAGAGGAAACATAGAAGAATGGGACTTTTCATTGATGACATCTGTTCTTCTGTTTTCTACAAAATGTGCTCTGGAGATCAGCAGGAGACCCGGCTATGACATTGCCCTCCACGAATTAAAGAAGTGCCGTAACAAGTTGCTGGGACATCCTTCCACAGACAGGATGTCAGATGCCGATTTCAACCATTACTGGCCTCTGCTGTCCAAGAACTTCATTACACTTGGGGCTGATTCTTATGTTATTGCAGCGCTCAAGCTCAAATCAGGTAACCACAAAATATGATATATATAACATGAGATGTCGCTCCAAAGCAATATAATCCATCACCGAGGAAACGATTTTCGTTTTATTAACTGAGAGCGTATTGTGTATTTGTGGATATTTCAAATTAATATTTTTTGTCGCTGACGCTGAATCGTAACCTTTTTCCAAACTCAGAATATGTGGGGAAACCTGTTTATATCGAACATGCGGCGTACGAACAAATCATCATCATCATCATCATCTTCATGATGCGCGCTTGAGGTGTAGAACATGTACATCATATGGACAAAATTGTCTATGGCACGGACTCAAAAGTTGCTGGTGAATGCACGAGCGGAACACTGGTGCGTTCAACAGATTTTCTAGACTTGAAAGGTGTATCATTTGCTTAGAAAACATACTAGGAACACCTATATAGTGGGTTTAGATCATAGCACGAGAAAGCGAAAATATTTACATCTGAGAAGGGGTGATGATTGCGTTGGCAACACATCTTGTGGATGTATTATTCTTTTATCTATTTTCTTTCTTCAGAGGAAGAGCTCGTTGCTGCAGAACACTACAAACAGCTCTTTATGGCAGAACGAGATGGACACTATCGATGTGAAAAGAAGCTTGAATCGATAGAGAGAAAATTGGATTCGTTCATTGCCAGTCAATCAGCTGATGGGGCCTCCAAAACGCCTGCTGGCGCAGAAGATCTCAGTGGTCCCAAGTGGGACGAATGGTTGAAGTTTCGTCATGCGGTTGGTGATTTCGACACCCAGAAGAATCAGTATATTCTTGTCACGGATGCCATGCGGAATGAGGAGCTAGAGTGCTATTCCAGTTTAAGAGGCGTCCCTTGGAAGATGATCTTAGATTTCGATCCCAAGTCTGAAGAGAACGGATTTTATCGAGAGTTCATTTCAAAAGAAGGTAAAATGAGTAATCTAGCAAGCATGTTTACACCAGCAGAATTAAAACAGTGTACGATGAAAAGTTTGTTACGACAGATCGATCCCCAAAAAATCCAGTGGTTGTTTGTTAATGGAAGAGCTGGCGATGACGGCGGTGGTCGTAAGGAGTTTTCAGAATGGGAAGCCTCCTCAGTGAAAGACATCAACAGTTTGTTTCGATGTTGCTCGGACCCAGACACATTTGACGAGTTGAAGCCCGTGGTATGTCTAATTCTTCCCTTCACTGACCACAGCAGACCCTATTTGCAAGTTACATTGAGTCGTCTAATCGAAAACTTTAACAAACATGACGTGACATTTGTGTCTGTCAATAACAAGAATTGGACCAGCAGCCCGGACAAATTCAGTGTTCATGATTTTGAGTTGTGCCCAAAGATTCTTAACCTGGGTTTAAAAGACGTGCTTGGTACGTCGACGGATCGGAAGCTCCGCATGCCAACTTCCCATGCTGGAGTCCCAGTTTACCTCAGTCCAAGACAGTACCTTTACATCAAGGAATACTTGGAAGTTCTGTACATAGGATGTGAAGATCTACCAGAAGACAATAGTAACTCTTCTGAGCCTCAGGACCAGCAAGAGACATACTTAGAGGAGCAGAGAAAGTCATTCTTGTCCGGAAATGAAATTTCGTTTGCCAGTCTCTTTGACAATCATGATGCTAGAAGAGAAATCGAGAGAGACATCCAGATACACGTTCAACGGCTCCTTGATCAAGGCCTAGCACGGCCGAGCATTGTGGAAATTAGACATTCTCCAGGCGCTGGGGGCACAACAATTGCCCGCCGTGTACTGTGGGATCTGCACAAGGAATACCCGTGCGGATTAATCGACATCAGCTCTCATCACTACTTGGATGAAGACAACGTCTTTGCGAACGCACTTGCAGAGAGAATATCATCGATTGAAGAAATATGCAACACAACTCCACTAGTTTTGATCGATGGAAAACAGTCCGGTGCTATAGAAGGCCTCTCAAACAAACTTGCACGAATTCTTCAAAGCAGGGGAAAACGGGCCATTTTATTGCGCTGTCTCCGAGGATCAAAAGCCTCTTCAAAAGGAGTGCAGGAAAAGGAGTCTTCTCACGTGCACAAAGTGTTTCATGTTAATGTTAAATTGGAAGAATCGGTCACAGATCTGAATGAGTTCAAGTCGAAGTACAAAGAGTACCTGGTCACCATTGACGAGGCACTGGTCAAGAGACAAGTCCTATCTGGCCTATGTCGTGTGTTCCATTTCCCCCTTCTTTCCATGATGGAAGAGTTTCGTCCTAAACTTGTGAAGATAATCGAAGACACCTTCAACGAACTGGGCGGAATTCAACAAGAAATCGCTGCAGTTGTGGCCTTCTTACAAAAGTATGCAAATCTTCCGACCCCAGCAATTCTTCTGCATGAAGCTTTCAAACAGTTCACGGTCCTGCCAGATAACAAGAAGAGTGCTACCTACGATGATATTACGCAGCTTTTCTCTGAGTACCTCATGAATTTAATGATACCTGCAAAGCCAACACCTTCTGGAAACCAAAAGCCACCAGAAAGCTACACGTTTCAGCATCCATTAGTCGCAGACTTAGTGCTTAAGAGGGTGTATCTAGAGCAGAAGCGTGACCTTTTTGGAATAGTGGACCGATTTCTTCAGTTTCCCATCTACCAACACGAAACGCTGCTACCTGTATTTAACGAACTGTTCATCTACAACAAGGTCAAGACAGGACACATCGAGAAGTTCAAATTCTCCATTCTGTTTGAAGAGCTGAAGAATACTGACTCAAATCGTGCAGCCGAAATCTTTTGTAAAGTAGCTGAGAAGACAAATGACTCGGTGATGTTCGCCAACGCAGCACGATTTTGCGCCAAGAAGGAACCTCCATCGTTTCCAAAAGCAAAGGAACTTATTCAACGTGCCTTGCAAGTTCATGGATCTTCGTCTTCAAAAGGTGGATACAAAAATTTGTGTCACACTAAAGGTGTTGTCCTTTATTTTGAACTGAAGGACATGATCCATAGAGGGGAAGTTGAGGATCTGACCAGACTGGAAGCAATGGCCAGTAAAGTTCTTCAGGCACATCGTGAAGCACGAACCTTCCCTCCAACCTACCCGCATCCTTTAATTGGCGAAGTAGACGTTTGGTTGCTGTGCATTAAATGGATCATGAACAACCTTTGCAATCATGATGCAGAAGAGACTTTGGCTTTTGTGACTAATCGGTCTCCTCCCTTCTTTCGGACTTGCATAAGTGATTCTTTTCATCTCTTAGATGTTGTTGATAACATGGTCCAAAGTGTATCTTATCTGGCAGATCCCGCAGAAACGAAACGGCTGTCTAACAAGTTGAGGTTGTCTTTGATGAAGACGTTTCGCAGACGATATGTGCCTTTAGGCAGGCTTAAAGCTGACGAAGACATTGTCCAGGCCTGCAGAGCAATTTGTACAACTAAGCATTTCCGAGAGTCATCGCAGCTGGAGCTTAAACGACTTCAAGCCCACTTCATGTTGACGAACAGCGAGCAGCAAATCGATAGTTTGAAGAAAGGAGATCTTGAGTTCCTGCTCAAACTTCTGGAAGATCTTGTTCTTAAAGAGGACGAGTATCGCTTGGCTCATCACTTGATGAAAGTCTGCATGCTGGTGACCGGAGCAAGATCTTACAGCCTTGACCAAGGTTTTCACGTCTGCGAGAAATGGTCAGTGGTCTCAACTCATGATTGCCTTCCAGATTTTTACCAGATGGTTATCTGTTTCCTACAAATTCTTGATGGCAACACACTGGAGTTTATGCCGACGTACATCAAAGCCTTGGAGAAGTGCAAAGAAAAATCTCAGAATCATTTGCGAAGACTTTATGCCACAATCTATGTAGGCAAGGAAGGAAAAGGTATGTCTCGCCTCATTAGTCGCAACAAGTTACTTGGACAAACGGACTACTCTCCCGATCAATTTTGGCAAGTTGATAGCAGACGGAAATTGCTAGAGTGCAAAGGAAGAATTCGAGTGAAGCAATCAAGTGGCCTAGGAAAGTCAACACTCTACATTGAGCTGGTGCAGGGCAATCTTGAGCTTTATGTTGGCAAGAACGCAGACATTGGCAAAGTGGAGAGGGACTTTACACCAGGGGCATTGGTGTATTTTGTTGTAAGTTTCAATCTTCAGGGGCCTGTCGCGAATGGCATAACGTTTTCGCCGCAGAATCCATCAAATGAGTAAAAGAGGTACTCCTGATCACTTCAGTGCAGTTCAAGCAAGAGAAAAGCAGACTTATTCAAGTCAAAGCATTGTTTAAAATTGGCTGACCCCACTGCGTCACAAGTCTTAGTCAGTGAATACTAAACTGTACGCTTTGATGATGTCCGCCAGAACAATGCCAGCAGCACACATGTGTAAGAATGGATTTTGACATGACTGTGATGTGGACGAACATTTGTCATCACTTTTGATGTGCCCAGTGACGTTTCAACTCGTTATTAACATGAATGTAATGTATATATCTGACCATATTTCGCATATTTCCTGCTTTTTATTAGGAAGATCGTTAGATAAAGTCGTGACAGAATTTTACATAGTATATCACCGCCAGATTGTTTTGACATAGCTTTAGCTACAGAGGTGATACTTTAATCGCCTCATTTATTTCTTTTTATTTGTATTAGAGAAAATTGGATTTATTCAAGTCAAAGCATTGTTTCAAATTGGCTAAATAATGGCCCCACCGCGTCACAAGTCTTAGTCAGTGAATACTAAACTGTACGTGGCAGGATGGATTTTGACAAGTGTCAATTGATGAGCGTGTTTTATCACTTTAATATGTCCAGAGACATTTTCAACTTATTAAGTAATGTATATATTTTATCATATTTGGTATTTTCCTGTTGTCATATTCGAAGATCGTTAGACAAAGTTGTGACAGAGAATTTAACTACATTAACTGAATACTTTCATCGTCAGATTGTTCTGCAATAGCTTTAGTTATCGAAGTGATGCTATAACCGCCACGCTTTTTACAGCAAAGTACAAAGTAAAGTTTACACAAATTGTAGAGACCAACTAAGGTTAAGAAAGCTACTTTAGATCTCTTTGATCTTTTTTCACTTGTATTAGAGAAAAGCAGACTTGTTCAAGTCAAAACATTGTTTCAAATTGGCTGAATAATGGCCCCACCGCGTCACAAGTCTTAGTCAGTGTACATTAAACTGTACGTGGCAGGATGGACAACTGTCAATTGACGAACATATTTTATCATTTTGATATGTCTAGAGACATTTTCAGCTCATTAAATATAATGTATAATTTTATTACATTTCGCATATTTCTTGTCAAATACGAAGATCGTTAGACAAAGTTGTGACAGAGAATCTACATTGCTTTCATCGTGTAATTGTTTGCAAAGACTGCATTAAGTTGACTAAGCTAGTTTGGACCATTTCGGTCTTTTCTTTTTACGTGTATGCAAAATGAATATAGTAGGAATTGGTAACAATATCGACGAACTCTCGCAGCGTTTAATTTAGAGAGGATCAGTTTATTGGATCATTTTTACTGTTTTTATTACATTTCATAGAACTTTTTGCTGTCCGACCCGGGTCTACTCGTCAATTCGTCAAAGGTATTCTTCATAATTTGGTAACAAAGCTGAAAGCAAACGAGAAAAAAACAGCAACAAACAAACCAGATGTGAAAGAAAAACAGCGAGTAGAACAAACCTTTTATAGTTTTTCAGCGAATATTCCTAAATAAAATGCACTTTTGTTACCACTAATTATTGCATTTGTTTACTGTCTCGATAGCCTGCAAAACTGAGTTTCGTTTCAAGCCGTACTGAATCATGTGGTCGAAAAAACAAGCTAACTTTTGCATGCAACCCCCACAAAGGAGTGAAAAAGCGGTTGTGGGAGCAATTTGTTGCTCTATGTTACAAGAAGCTGTTTCCTTTTCCAGTCACACCACAAATTTTCCACATGAAGTTGGTTCTTTTTTCCAGCCACACCACGAATTTTCCATCGATTTCTAAGTGCCGAGAAAATAAACCAGAACATTGTTTCAAATCGCTTGCTGTTCCTGACAAAGGATCGTACGGCTACACGTGGGTAGTTAGGTTTCAATGGCACAGTGCACTGCACGTGAGTGGTGCTGATGCGACCGAAGAGCACGGGGGTATGGCAGGTTTTCTGTTTTCTTCTCTTGGAGCAACTATATTGTATTCGAGGAACTGTATTTTTGACTGTCTTGAACAGCTAGAATTTAAACGTTGCGATATATATATTTTTTTCTTATCTTGTTTTGTTTTATAGTATAGGACCCCGTGCGCGCTCTGATTGGTCAAAAACCCATGTTTTATTTAAGAAATAGAAAACATGCACCGTGTTTCTATCGAGTTTTAATATAAATCGACTAGCGTACTATCACGAATGCCGTTCTCGATATCTGATTGGCTACGCTACTCTCGATCACCGTGATCTATTCTGTAATAGATAGTAGCATAGTAGTGTGCCCTTGTTAACAAAACTGATGACGGCCGCTTCTTTACGTTTCCGAGGTGTCTGTGAAGAGGATTTAGATAAAGTATTGAACGACTAGTAGATTTATACTAAAACAATTAGATTATTCGCTCTCGATTTCTATGCGTGATAGAAATCTCGAGCTAATTGTTTAATAGAAACACGATTTTTAACCAATCAGTGCGCGTATTTTCCTAGGGCTCTTTTCTGATATATCATAAAGCAAATGAAGAAGCCTAAACCGTTACACTGTGTCTGGACATTTGAGAACACTCGAGAAATGTAGAGAACACTCGCCTGCGGCTCGAATTTTCTACATTTCCCTCGTGTTCTCAAATGCCCGTCGTGTTTTATCACAGAGTAATACACAGCTTAAGCTTCTTTGTTTGTTAAATAAAATTTTGCACGGAGACCAGTTGTGGAGTCATATTACAAGCCATGCTTCCTTTGGACTCCACTCACTTAAGGCTGGTTTTCACTAGAACATAAGCACAAGCACAAGCATAAGCATAAGCACAAGTGAAAACAGCCACGACATAAACATAAGCATAAGCAGAAACATAAGAAGAACGAACCCACTTATTTGTCTTGTGCAGTTTTCACTAGTAACGCGCTCGACATAAGCATAAGCATAAGCACAAGAAAAACGAACAG
>Ga0126339_10001440_pt1 | contig 16132 bp, 10 predicted proteins | sample OrbTmetagenome_2_FD_92532 | JGI IMG/M metagenome (GOLD analysis project Ga0126339, IMG submission 92532) | Coral microbial communities from Petempiche,Puerto Morelos, Mexico - Orbicella T R C metagenome | ecosystem: Host-associated > Invertebrates > Cnidaria > Coral | place: Petempiche,Puerto... | reverse complement strand
GCCAAATCGTGGCGAGATATGATCGTTTTTTTTTTTGTAATAATAAATGTATGTATCAGACCCTCAAAAGCCTTCGACGTATTCTGTCTCTTGAAGAACTACGTGATATAACCCCTTTAGCCGGTCTAGGCCTGCTGTACAAGGTTGGTTAGGCTTTAGGCAATGAATCAGCAGATCTTCACTACCATCCGTTACGACGGTCGTTTCGCAGTGCTTAGATGGGTCGATAATCACTTGCTTGTGATTGAACACGACCAAAACTCTACATCCTCTGTTGTCTAAATACCCTTCCATACTGGGGTAGGGGAGGGGGTGCTTATTCGAGGAGAGGTGCTTATTTTAAATTTTGGCCGACGGGAGGGGGCGCTTACTCGAAGGGGGCGCTTATTCGAGGGGAGGCGCTAATTCGACGATTTACGGAACACGAATAAACGACCGCAGGCGCACTTCAGTTACAACCGCTAAAGACTAAGTATGCATTCCCCTGCAAAGTACACTGTTGTAAACATGTTGGGCTGTTTATTGCAAAACTAAACTCTGTTACAAGAAAAAAGGAACAAGCCTCAACTCAACGACAAATATAGGTGAATATTTGTTAATAAGCTAAGAGTGCAGGCATCCAAAAGTTTTACGCCAATTTAAACAAACCAAGCACATGCCAATGTGGATTCGATTTTAAGGTTAACATCTAGATTGGTAAGACTGGCTGAAAATTACTGAAATATAGCTGACGTTTTATTATCTTGAAAAATATGTTGATACCTTAGATATTTAATAAGCCGCTGTTTTCAAAATGTAGTGTAACAGCTTACACTTCTAGGGCTAGGGCCAGAGGACAAGCAGCAAATAATTATATTACATGTATTCCTAGAACTACAAGAAATCAAGAAGTTTTCTGTTTGAAATGGAACACGTAATATAACCAGTATTGACAACATGTGTAGTTAATATACAAAACGGTGCATGCAATGTTTAACTCTGAATTGCTTTAAGTTGTCATCATCAGGCACCATTGATTATATTTAGTAAATTAAAACTAAACAAAACTACGCCAACAGAAACCTCACTGTTTTTGCTAAATATAAAGTTTGAACACAACACAATTACTGTTAGTAGCAATTTAACAGTGGTCATCATACATCATAGTGAAGAGTGCTACAGGGTGACTTCTTGAACTGGGCCATTTGCAAGAAAACTGACCAATCGAATCCTTAACTGTGAACCATGGATTGGGAACTTATCTCTACACAGGTCAGTGACACTGAAGCATCCAGGCAATTAGTGCTCCACCAACATTTTAAACCAAGAAGACAAATGAAGTTCTTCTGCTTTTTTAAATTTATATACTTCCGACACCCGCGCATTGTGCTATGCATAAACTCTTCAGAGATCCCATCCTGAGTTTTGCATTATTATGACTATTTATTTCATTGGAAAAATTTAACTTGAAAAGACATTTTGTGAAGGCCTGACTGAAACTATTTTAAACTGCTGAAGACTTCGAAACTAACCAATCAAAAATGATGTCAGAAATTATCAATTTTCCTGAGAGGTCTGTGAACATGCCAGAACTTTGCTAGGCTATATTATTTGTTGTAGAACGACTGTTTGCATTTTCCAAAATTACTGGTTTGTTTACTAAAACGATCACCTTCCTTTGTCCTCACTGGACATTTTAATTGGTTATACTTTTGTTCCATGTAGCCCTGTTCAAGTAGTCCCACTGTAGCATCCTCTTTGCTCCAAGTAGAATCTCTTATGACTATACACCTTAAACATGAAGTCTGTACTAATAACAAACAACTTCACATACATCAACTGAAGATGAACAAGGTCCATTTATGCCTGGTCCTTGAGTCTAAAACATAAAAGCGAATCTGCCAAAATGGTTGACTCCACGACAAGGACATGGGAAGTCATTTAAACACCCAGCAAAGTAGCACCTGTTACAACGCTGCAAAGAAAAAAAAGTACGACTTCTTCATTTTGTAGACTAAAATATATTAAACTTTATGGATTGATCCAACTTTCTTACAAAAGAAAAAAACTGTGCCAATGTACCAATCTTGCGCCTAACAGTTGTATCCATTTTTGTTACTAAGTATTTTGAGGACTTTTAATTGTTTCAAGTGCGCATAAATGAAACATCATTGATTTTATAAACATTATGTGCAGGGCTCTCCCAAGAATTTGAAGCAGGCATAGAATGATTTGTAGTAACTGGCACTCTGCACAGAGAAGTTTCCCCAACCAAAATAGGGCATAAGGTTTCAGTTTTATCACACGCCCACGCGCCACGAAGCATTTTATTTATATATGCCAAAAGCATCATCTCCCCAGAAATATTTACTTTATGGCACATCAAGACCACTTGTCACAATGAAAAAGGAATTTTTACTCGAGCTTCCGTAGGAAAGTCCGAGTCATAAAATGCAAGCCGTTCTTAGTCGCCAAAAGAGGGTCATGGTCCCAGGCGTTCCTAGCGTAGACCGTGGATACTGGTGACGAGAACCCCACAACTTTCTGTATCGTGTGCTTGCCCTTCGTGAACGACGTATTATACAGAATGCCGTGCTTTGTGAAGAAAGTTTTGGCAAGAATTACGCCTTATACGTTCATCTCACATACAAAAATGTTGATCGTTTTCGGAACGGATCGGTCCAAGAATTATATAGTTTATAAGCCTGCCAATTAGTAAGCAAAGTTAATGCTACACTCGTTCTCACGAGATAACATATGAGCCAAGTACGAGTTCGAACTACAAAAACACTGACAACAAACTATGACTACTGACTTAAAAACCAACTACGATGCGGAGACGTGTACCTCAGACGTTGAAAGAAGCCAAGAATCTTCGTAAACAGAACTTCAAAGATGAGGCAAACAACATGCGATTGGATAAATAGGACACTCGACGAAGCAACTTGAATAGTACTTGAAATATCTAAGCAACCTGAGCAGAACTCTTGTAGTAAAATATCTTGATTCTTTTATTTGTTTTTATTGTGTTCAATAAGCTTACTCGTGAAGTACGATTTGATACTGCGGTACGAAGCCCAAGTAAACCACTAACTATAAATCAAAATGAGATGAGAGTGGCTTGCTTGTTGACGGAATAGGATGCAATTATCATTTCGTCATTGTTTTCAGCTTGGAGAGATCACGAAAAGCTGATACAGGCAATAAAAATTTAACTAAAGGTAGTTGCTTAAGTACAATGTGTATCACGAAAAATCTCAGGTGCAGCAACGTTCAGCATGCATCGGACTACATGCATTAGACAGTGTTGTACAAAGCATGAATTAATGTACATGCAATTGTTACTTACAGCTATTACAAATTGTGAAAAATTGATCAAAGAACTGCGAAAGTCAGAGTTTTATTTTATTTATGTACAACTTTTTAACCCTTTGAGAAGTACAGCAACAATGAATTCCAAAAAAAACCAAATTTGAACAACCAGGCATCAAATTTACTTAACAAGGCCTTGAAGTTTGGTTTTCAAAATTTGAATACTTTCAGGGTGCCTAAGAACCCTGATACAAGAGTCTCCATTTTGTAGTTCTAAATTCTTCTCTACAAAATTGAAACTAACTGAGATTTGGTATTGGTTCTCCGTTTCTTCAGTTTATATAAACAAGCAATAAAATTGTTTATTTTATGAACAGTTACGTAGTGAGGAAATCTGATCACTTACAGAGCAATGTAGTTCCCTGTAGTCTCTGCACATCTGGCAGATCGAACAGTGATTGCGAGGACGATTATCTTCATCACACAAGTCACGAGAACACCATGAGAAGCGGTATTCACAATCACACTCTGGACATTCCACGACACCAGTACAACAGTTTTTCATTGGAATAAGACTGTCACAGCAAGGTGTAGCTACTGATGTGTTCTGCAGGAAGGTACGTATGTTGTTGACCTGAATAGAACACAAAGACAAGCTTTGTTTCTGAGAGTCACTGAGTACATAAATATAGCCTGTAGCTATTAATCAAATATGGGTAAAGGCAAAGCATCCAATCCCACCAACGTGTTGGCCAAACCGTTTGCAGACGCGTCAGTCGACAGTCGGCCAACTCTTGGCCTTTCTTTCTCTTTATAACGTACAAGATGTGTTGGTGAAGCATCCATGGTGCGTCGGTATTTTGTCGGCCAATGCAAGTGACGGAAATAAACGGTTTCATCTGTTTAACGGATAAGCGTTAGTGTGCATTTTCCCGTGTAAGGTGACGTATTTAAGGTAATACCCCTGAAATAAAACTGCACATAAATTTTTGCTCAAACTTTGTCCACTGAATATTTATCATATGAGAACTTTAACTATACAATAAAAAAGGAGGGTGTCCATGCTCGTTAAGGAGCAGTGAGGCATTGAAAATGTCCTATTTTAGCGTTGTTTCATGCTTATTACAAGAACGCATTCCAAGTTATTGTAAACTCTTTGTAAGCCCAGAATCCTGAAAACACGCCTCAAACTACAGTCAATACTTGTGTTGGACACAAATAAACTTTTTAAGTTTGATTTTGACAGACAGCTAAATGCTTGTTAAAATATTGGAACCAAATTACTTGCCTTGGTTATCAAACTGCAAAATAGAAAAGACTACAGTGCAGCTGCTATTTTCCTCATTTATTCAATTTTCAACCATAGAAATCAGATCAGTTTTTTCTCACGCAAAGCTAATGATTAGTTGATTAAAATGGCTGGAAAAAAAAAATTGGGGTGCCCAAGCTCGTTAGTGAGCTATAGCCATTTTTCAACTGACAGGACTCAATATCAAGGCAAATTCGCCATGTTTCAATGTGCGCGTGCACGAACGCGCGCTAATGCCGCCATTATTTATGCGCAGTAAGGATGCACAGTGCAATACTGGGGAATGACCTTAATTAATTTCTTTGATACAGTTTCATCAATTTCTCCTCACAACCATTGATAGATAATAATCTATCAATGGCTGTGATAGCCAAGCAGATTGGTGCCCATGAGAACATTATTTTTAAACTAAAATAATTATTTTAAGATCATTGCACTACATTGAAACATCGAAGACTCTGTTAAAATGTAATAGAGCTGTTATACACACTGTACTGAAAATATTTTTACAGTTCCAAGACTTGTGGAGATTCACGTATGGTTTTTACCTAGATTTAATCTGCTTTTAATAGGATTTTGAAGTAGGTGGCTACCCTGCGAAAACCACTGTGAGAGAGCAGTAGGAGAGACCCTTCCCTTCTGTCCTCAGTCCATTATAGCTGGCTAGTTATAATCACAACACAGTACCTACATGTAGCAGAGCTCTGGTTGGCAGGTGCTGAGTATAATTTAAAGCAGTGCTACAAATTACAACACACACTTGAAGTACAGCAGAAATAGTTTTACTTGACATAGTCTATTGCAACTGAATATACATGCACATGCAGTTTACCTTTGGTAAATTCTGCATTAGACACCTGTCACTGCAAGCCTCAGCCAAGTTTACTCCAAATTCTTCCAGAATATTTAAAGGGTTGTCACATGATACACAAGAGCAATCCCGACACTTTCTCTGTTCCCTTATGCAGCTACAACGCTTTGATGTACAGCCTGAGGTGCAACAGCAAACTTTCAGGGAATCACTTGTTTGGTAATACTGCTGAGATTTTGGGCTTGGTTCCAGATCTAGTTGATAGTGGAAAGAACGCTAGTTTAATAGTCTGGCCTGACACATTGACTAGAGAAAAGTTTGAAAAGGTTTCATGATAAATTATTAGCATTTTTCATCATTTTGACAGGGACCGGAAAGAGTGTGAAAGTACAAATGAACTGACCACACTGCATGCTTACTACCGTGGAAAGCAAGATATAAGACAAGCATGGATCGATCATGCATCTGTTCATGTTCACTAACAGAAGAAATGCGATAAAATCTGGGTTGTACATTGGGCTCCAGAGGCCCTAATGTTGACGAATTTCTTGTTAGAGAATTGTTTGCGATGAATGCCCACTCGCCATGTTTGTTTACTATGCGCCAGTGATACATATTCATAAAGAAACTACTCCAACAGCGTCTGCAGAACAAGTGAATATTGTCAGTATTTTGGTCATATTATATTGTTACTACCACATGTTAATTTTAATATGCCATACTGTGTATTGGAGATTCTTCACTCAAGTCTTGGTTTCTTTTCTTTCGCTTTGATGATTTTTCGAGTTTCAGTTCAGTAGGAGGTGGTTTGTTGTAATCAATCTTGACTGGCTTTTTCAGAAGAGTGGAAAACCTTTGATCAAAGTTCATGAGGTGGTTCCTGATTGCTATTGATGAGCTTGAGAGGGTTAACTGAAAATAAAATTGCAAACACTTGAATCTCGTTCAAGCCTGAATTTTTTTCAGGCCTTAACTTCACAGCTGCTTTAAGTTGTGTGTTTATGTACTATTTTCATATCCAAGCATTTCAGGCTTACACTTCATTGCAATATCTTCATTCAATCATCTACACGAGATAAAAAGTTTAAAACTTAAGGATCGAATGCATGCTGGCAATTGCATGTTAGAAATTTTGTTTCAGGAAAATGTGTAAATAGCTTTGTGCTTCAACTGCTTAATGCTTGGTTGCACCTCCATTGGTGCTTGTCTGAGCGGCTAGAAGAAGCACCATTTAACATTGGGTTTTGGTGCTTAATTAATATAAATTTACTACATTGTCATTACTACAATATATTATACAATGTAACTATATAACCATGTGATACCTTGTGGTATGGTACTTTTGATAACTGGCCATCAGTCAAGTCTACTGTGTGTAAAGTATTGTATTGAATTCTGGAACAAGTTGTCCCATTTCGTCTTTGCTGAAGTACTTCTTTTCCCTGCCACATGGCTGGTACAGTGTCCACCTCCATGATGACATCGACTGTAGGTGATGTTGATATGTTTAAACCCACTACAGTTCTGAAGGGAATTTCTATACAGACCAATACGTGCTTGTTGTCTGCAGTACTGTTTATATGGAGCTCGTAAACAAATTTCCTAAAACAATAAGTTATTAGCCTGTGTAAATTACTGACATTTAACACAAAATAATAATGTCATGAATGATTTAAGTTGGCAGTCACTGCAAGTGCTGCATGTACGTTACTGGGTGGATGCAAATGAGGAAAAAATCTCGACAACAGAATGCCTTCCAGTTCTAATGGACAAACATTTGTCAAGCTGTGGCTGAAAAAGTACTGATGTCGCTGGTGTACAATAAAGATGGCAATTTCACGTCTTGTTAATCTGCATGGAAGCTAAGAAGCCCAATGGAATGAGCAAGGAGGCCCAGTGCAGAAAAGTTTCAAGATACTATGCTCTTTCAACATGCTGGTCTGTAAGAACACCAAATATCTTTCCAAGGCCCTCAGTTAAGAAGGTCATTTGAGGCAGTGCAAATTAGAAAAGGTGTAAGAAAGCAGAATAAGGCTGTCATGGTGCTTTTTAAATTCGTACAATAGTTGTATATGTCCATGAACTTACACTCTTGGGCCTGGTATTCCTAGATTGTTGGTTGTGTGAATCCCAGGACTCACGACAGCCTTTTTCTAGATGGATCATTGATTTCAGTCACGACAATCAACCACAACAAAATTGCCTTTTAATTTGTTTTTAAGTATCTTTTAATTGTAGAGATTTTGGATTTTGGAATTTATGACCTTAACTTTAAAACATATACAGTGTAATACTGATTTTCAAATAAAAACTGTTAAAATTAGTACTTTAACAACACAAATTAGGAGGTTTGAGAAATCAAGTGTAAATAAATAAAATTATAAATAAATATACCTTATTTACCCTCAGCAGTGTTTATAGCACAAAGGCTAGTGGTGCCAAGGAAACAAATTTCCCCCTGGCTAACCTTTTTGCCAAGGCAACAAAAATTTACTTTGAATAATCAGGAGGTTTGAAAAATTGGATTCCACTGTAGTGGTAACTGTAAGTTATCTTTAACACTATATTTTTTCCAAGTTGATGCTATCTCTACATTAAATATTATTATTCCTTTTATTACTCACTTTGGAGGGTGGTTGGTTGCATCTTTGATATACATCAGTGTGACTGTGTAATGTAGTAATGAGTCCACACAGTGTATGTGCCAAGTCATTATTTGGCTGTGTGACTGTGTAATGTGGTCCCAGTAAAAGACCCACATTTCACCCTTGCTCACCATAGAGTCTCCAGTAGCACAGTGGTTAGAGCATCTAGTTGAATCCCTGGGTTCAAATCTCATCAGAAACTCACATTTTGTTCCAAGTTGATGCTATTTCTACATTTAATATTCCTTCTATTACTCACTTTGGACGGTACATGTAGATTTCAATCACTGAATTTAAAGCTGATATGAAGAAATTTACTGGTAACTGTTGATATAGTTGTTTTACCCACCTTTGGGTGAATATGACCTTAATTCTTGATTTCCCATTAGAGAACATCTTGTGCTGATACTAAAATATCATAATAAAGTGTATCAGAATTTATCATAATATCACAAACACTGCCCTTGAATAACCACCACATCAAAAAGTAAAATTTTAAAAAAGCTTTTTGAATAAATTAGGCATACTAACCCTCCAGGTTCCTATCTCCAAAGAATCAATGTCATAATAACGAGGGCAAAACTTCTTTGCATCCACTCTGCCTGACTGAAGTTCTGGAACTATGTCAGCAGCTACTGCCAGCTTCCCACACTGCGGCAATGCACTGCTTACTGGAGCTTGTTGTGTGTCAGCTAAACCTGTTATCGTGGATTGGTTCCCACTTCCAGTGCTTGTGTGTATGCAGTGAGCATCTACAGCAGTTGCAGGGTAAGATTCTGTATGTGTTTTTGCTTGTTTCATGGAAGAATCTGTGCCTAAAGCCGAGACTGTTGTGGTATATGCTGTTTCTGTGGTGGTGAAACAGGGCTGCTCTATTGTCTGTGAGTAAGATGAAGGTGTATGCATGGTTTTGCTGTATTTCTCAGTGGGCTGGTACTGTACAGTTGTAAGTGTTTGGCCTTTGACATCACATGAAGTACCAGCAGCTGCTAAATAATGCTCATATGACAGTCCTGTACTTGAAAGCTGTAATTACAGAATGACACGATATTACTTCAGGAATTGCACAACTAAACGAGGTTGACATTTCTCTCTATCAATTGAGAGGATTGCTTTGTATCCTCTTGAAAGATTAAGGATTAAATTGCTAGATAAAACGCAATGTGCTGATGGTACATGTATAGCTGTTAAGCTTTTGACTTGGGCTGTTTACCATGAGCCTACCATTGATTCCTGAGCTTACAATAGTTGGGATCTTCCATATCCACAAACTTAGCTTGAAAGATATCCTATATAGCTGTTAATTACGCATAGAAGAGTCTGGTGAAACACAAATGCAGTGAAACCTCAAGAAGTTAAGTTCCTTTTGAAATGTGAAAGTAACTTACAAGAATCATTTGTACATTGTATTTCACACTCCAGTGATGCAAAGATGTCCGGTCGCAGCTTGACATCAAATAACTAATGATCTGGGTACCATCAATAAAAAATTAATGTACATCAAATGATTTAAAAAAATTAGAACAGAATTTTGTTACCTTAGAAGGTAAAGGAGATGCAATAGGCATTTTACTGCACACATTTCCTGACACTACTCCCAAGCTTTCCATTGGTATTCTGGTGCTTGTTACTACTGTGGACTGCACAGCTCCCTTGACAATGGGGACAACAGATGTCAATGGATTTCTCACTTGGCCCACAAACTGAGTGGAAGTGGTGAACAGACCAGCTAACTTGGTATTCAATGTATTTGTAGGAGTTTGTCCACTAAACAATATTGTGCTTAAGTTTGTATAGTTTGGTATACTCAGTTCTGGACGGACTACAGGCATGGTTAAACCTTGTCCACATGTAGGTTTAATACATGATTCTCCCTTATTTACTGGTGTCAACTGAACTATCCTGCTAATGTCATTTATCTCACTGTTGATATCACATTTGCCATTTGAATCACCCCTCGGTATCTCAACAGTCTGTTCTGTTGGTGGTTGAATGTTACAGCAGAGATTTGATTCTACAGGTGGCAGGTTATTTTGTTGTCCATTTCCTTGCACTATTCCATCCATCTAAACCCATGGTAAAGAAACAAAAACTATGCTTAACTGAAGATCACTTATGAAATACACAATCCTCAACTATTTATATCAATATTACTTTTTTGTACCATACCATAGAAAAAAAGAGTGACCAATACATTCAATGCAACATACATGCAGCACACCATGGAAAGGTTGGGTGTAATACTGTTGACTATACAGCGGCTTCCCTGCTTCCCTTGGCTGTATTTTCTATGGCATGGTATACATTGAGTTATAAGTGCATGTTTGTGCTATCGATTTAACTGGCGTGCATTTACCGAGTATGCTATAATTAACAATTATCTGCCAAGGGCAAAGTGAACATTGGTGAATATTCAGAGACAAAGTTGAGGTGAATATTCACCAGTGTGTTCACTTCACCTGAGGCGAGTAATATTTATTGTTATAGTATAATTTTCAGAGGTGAATATCAAGGACTACAAAATAACGAACGAAAAGATAAAAACACAGATGCAATTGTTTTTTTCCATATATGTATGCAGCCGTTGTTCTTGTAATAAACTTACACGTACATCAATTGTGAATCAATTTATTCATCAAGTATGGCAGTAAAACAAACATGCCAAACACTATGAAAAATTAATTCATCCAGTACCTTTCTGTTATCGTTGTTGACTTCATTCACAGTTATCATCGCCTAAAAATGAGTAGCTTTAGTTTGAAGAAAAATAAATTTCACTCAATCAATCTGACCTGTTGGCGATCAACATAACTACTGCATTTACGATTCTTAAATGCCTTGAATATGAGTTCTTGAAAGGGCTTTTTGTCCATTAGGGTGACAGTAGTTATTCTGAAAATACTCCATCCTTTCAAATATCCTGGACTTGGAGAGATGTCTTCCAAATAAGCGAAAATTTCATTCAGCAACTGTCTGCCATGTTTACTTGCCGGGATGGCAAAGGTGGTGAGCTTAGTAACCAGGCCTCGAAAATGTTACATTCACTGATTAGCATGGTGAATATAGCGTCATAAGCTGAGCTTTTTGACCAATCAGAATGTCCAATTCTTATATTCACCTCTGGAAATTACACTAACAAGATTAATTATTATCATGCCCAAATTTACACTTAACCAATCACATCCTGTGATATCAAGTCAATCGTTAACCTGATGTGGCTGGGATTGGGTGTAGTGTAATATACGTAATGTTCCATGAATATGTTAGTTTGACTGCGTCCCGCCAAAATACGAGCAAAGGTTTGATAAACTCTCTGGATACCAAACCTTAAGAAGGGCCTCTTCATATGAGCCTGGTCAACCAGGCTGGCCCCGTTTCTGAGATCTTTCCTCGCCACTCTCTCACACTCTTTGTAGAATTTTCGCCGAGTTCATACAATGTATGAGAAGCTGGGCTGGCCCAGTTACTGAGATCTTGGTCGCAAAAGCAAGATGTGCAGTACCAGAAAATATCCATACTCCCCCCACAGAAGGGATTGGAATTTCCTGTGGAAATGTATCAAGTTTAATTGGAATTTCCAGAGGGGCGAAGGGTGTTGGAAAAAATCCCTTCTGTGGGGGAGGTATGGATATTTTGTGGAACTACACGCTATCCATAACCTGGCCAGCCAGGATGAAAATTTTCCCATACGAACACTCCAGCCAGGGTGACTGGGACGAAACTTTTTAGACAAGCTTCGCTTTCACAACTTAGTGGCCAAAATTGCATAATTTTTTTCTTGTACATGTACATATTTCAACTTTAGGAATATTCGAATTAGCTTCATTTGTAAAGTTACAAGAGTCCACAGAGCTACAACAGTCACGAACGATACAAGTTTACGTTCCACCATTTTAGTTGTGTTTCTTGGATTTCATCCCGGTTGACCAGGCTGAAATTTGCCATATGAACAGACCACAAAATTCGTCCTGGTACGGGCTGGTTCACACTAGTGATGGAATTGGAGGCAGAGTCGGAATCGGAAGCGCAAGGAGTGTTACGATCCAGTGTAAATCAAAAAGTGGAATCGGAAGCGGAGTCGGAAGCTCGACGGAATCGGATTAAGAAGGATCAGATGAGTTTCTTTTTCTTCCAATTCTGCTTCCACTTCCATCGCTTTCGATCCAGTGAGAACAAGGTGAACGGAATCAGAAGTGGAAGCGGAATTATCAGCCAATCAAAAAACTCATTACCAGTCCCTTTCAAACTTAGAGCAAGAAAAAAAAAATAGTGGGTCTAGAGGAAAAACTGGCAGAGGCTGTGAGACAGTTCCCCGTTCTTTATGACAAGTTCTGCAGGGACTTCAAAGACAACAACAAAAAAAGGCTAGCATGGGAGGATGTCGCTAAACAAGTAGGACTTCAGACCAGTACGTATTGCAGTAGTGAATACAGTTTCATTTGTTTGAGGTTTTCTTAAGTCAGGATCATGCTGTTGTATGGCTGCAGTTTTCTCGGGTTTTTCCGTTTGGGTATTAGTTACCGTAATATTGTGTCTGCTGAGAGGTTTGTCATATGAGAACAAAAAGCAATAGCAAAAGCAGCAATCTCTCGTCATCTCCCGGGTCCGCCATCGTGAATGTTTACAAATGAAAGGGAGGCTTACGCTGAAAGCAAGGCTTACGATTCCGCTTCCGTCATGCCGATTCACACTAGATCAGAACTTTCTTCCGATTCCGACTCCACTTACGACTCCGCTTCCGTCGCTTCCGTCTCTAGTGAAACAGCCCTAACCGAGCTAGCCCGGTCACCGGTCTCATATGAAGAGGCAGTCTTTATGGCGCAATCGAAGTGAGCTGGGGAAAAATCGTTAAACCGTAGTAAAAAACAGGCCGCCTGAGACACACGCTCTTTGAAAAAACAATTAGTTAACTGACTGCGTGTCAGCAAAGTCCCGAAACTAAAAGATAAGCTTATAAGAATATTACGATCCAGTTTTAGCAAACTCAGCTCACTGTGATCAACGTGCGCGTGGTCGATTTTACCACAAAATATCTACCCCCACGGATCTCTGGAAGCTATTTTTCCTCCGCCTTTCTTCTCCGCAAAAATAAGTGCACGTATTTCAAAAGAAAAAAAATAAAAATACCTCAAAGGAGCGTACAATTCTCGTTGTAAAACTCACAAACGCTGTGAATTCCAAACACTTTCAGGCCGAGGTGTCATCACTGGCGCAGCTACACGTGAGCGGTTTGGCGCCCTTACACTTTAGCCAATCACAACGAGTCTATTATGTAGCCTCGTTACTGCAAGCGAGCCTGCAACAAATTTCAGCGGCATTCAATTGTAAAACATTCGACGTTCATCGAATCATCGATGTAGCGCACATTTTAGCCAATTCTTTCTGATGAAAATGCGGCTTTTAACGCATAACATGCTAAAATCTCATGTCAAAGGCGTGAAGAATGGATATCCTTTGACCATAGAGGTACAAATTTTATTTTTGCTCCGTAATTATATAGTATCTGAAGACAGTGACGTGACTTTGGATTCTTTGACTTTCACGTGGAGTCACAGAAGAGTGCGTTAAATAGTAAAACATGATTATTTCGATGTTATGACTTCCCTACCATTCGCCATCCCTATCCAGAAGACGAGCACATACATGCTGATACATACTTTATTTGAAGAAGATCGAGTCAGGCTGATCGATGCGGACCTTTCGTGTAAATCATTATAACGTATGTTATAGCAAATGTAGTTAAAAAACAACTTAGCTTGTCTACCACATCAGTGCAGCAGTTTAAAGAGCTGTGTTTGGTAAACTTATGCTTTTTATCCTGCTGTTTTGTGTTAGGTTGTTAATGTTGTTGTAAATGAAGTGGACTTCAATCCTGACTTCATCGCTCGCATGATTCCTAAACTGGAATGGAGTGCTCTAGTCCAGGCAGCACAACAAGTGAGTCCAACATACATGTACTACTTAATGTTACACATATGTTATTTGCTGGCAGGGAGATCCGTATCGGGAAAAACTGTGCCTGAGTATGGACTAAGGTCTGTACTCAAGACAGAGGGGACAGTTTTTCACAAGGCCAAGACCGGTATATGACATGTTAATTTTCTTTATATTTTGAGAACTATTTTTGTGTTGAGTTTTAAGCCATTCAGTTCAAATTTGGAGAATGCACACGTGTTTGACATTTCGCTATGATAGCTCTTGTTATCAGAATCCAGGATTGTTTGCCTCTGTGTTGAATTTTTACATTTTACATTGTTTTATGGTGTAACTAAAACCTTGAAAAGTTGCTAAAGTTGGAAATTTCTGAGCATTCCGTATGGGAAAATCTAGACCACTGGAGTGTGCAGGATTAGCCAATCAGATTCAAGGATTTAGGATTCTGGACCACTGAGAAGCTGGCAAAAAAAATGAGAACATCTATTGACAGTGAAATATGTTTTTCTTCTCACAGTCTGACCTTTTTGGCCACCATATTTCTCTGCTGAAGTGGTATCGTACATCAACATGACAGAACCATATTAAGTTGTCTTACCCTTCCCTTAGTCCTGTTAGCTGGTAACATTGAAAATTTTTATCACAGTACTGTATTACAACTTGTGATCTGAGAAATAATCTAATAACTTCAGGTTGGACGGTCTGAGGGTCTGCCAGATGAATTAATCCCAGACTATGAAAAAGATGAAGAATTTCTTAAAAAAGCTCATCATGTTTTGCTAGAGGTTTGTATTCAAGAAGCAATAATACGATTAAATTCTGTGGCATAGTAGGGCTTTCAAGTGTTCTATTTATAACATAAGCCATTTCAGAGATACAATCTTTTTGTTTACGCATAAGGATGGAGAGAGACACTGCGAAAATAGTATCTTGCCTATAAGCAGAAATGCACACAATCCCATGTATCTTTTTTGCATTTTTTCAATTGTTTATTATCCTATTAACATTTTTTACATGTCGGTCCCATAAGCTATATTAGCTCTAAAACCCACCGTGTTTAAATAAGAGATGTTGTTGTTGCTGTTGGCCCCAGGCAGTGGTCAAAACTAATCTGGAGTCCCTCGCAATAATCATTAGGCCACTACACCTCTCCCTCCATTTTTCAAGTCTTTTGGAAAAACAGTTATACGAAATTTGCCCTGAAAAAAAGATCCCATTATAAATTCTTTTTTTTTTTTCTTGATTAAACTTCTGATGGTAGAGGTTATATTTCACCAATATAATAAATATTGCTACAGTGTACATGTAGCTGATCGGACGACATACCCTAAGCCACTGTACCAATCAATACCTATATGTACATGCACACGCACATGTATATGTAACAAACATTGCGTATGTTGCACACATAGATTAAACCAGCTCAGTTTTTATGAAGCTCATTTATGCTGGTACGCACATGCTAATACATCAGCAGCAGTTTTCTGTTGTTTTTCTAAAGTTTTAAAGGGCGAGAAATTTGCTTAATATTGTAGCCTTGTGCTAAATACTTTGCCATCCATTCAGAGACATTGTTATTTAACCAGCAGTCTTTAATATGTTTTTTTTTTGTATACAGGTTGAAGTGGAAGAAGGATCACTGGTCTGTCCAGAATCAGGCAAAAAATTTCCAATCAAAAATGGAATCCCCAACATGCTATTAAATGAAGATGAAGTTTGAATTTATCCTAAGCTGGAACTGTTTTGCAGATTTAATGAGTGCATGTACAGTGAATTGACCATCATAAGCTGTGCCATAAGAAGCCTTCGGCTTTACTTGTATCAACATCAGTACAATGGTAACTGGTATGACGGGTGACTTGGGCTGTGAGCAGCAGGATGTGGCTGGGGATACAATGGAAGTTTATTCTCAGCTGGACAGCAGTTTAATTCACGCTCATGTCTGTACTCTTGTGAAGCTGTGCAACTATTGAACAACAGTTGCACTGAATCTGTTATTTTTAATGACTCTTGAATATCATACAGTACCGCTCAAAAGTAAGTTACCACCGTCTCGCGAGACGCGTCTCGTTTCTCGCGAGACTCGTCTCGAGAGAAACGAGACGAGTCTCGTTTCTCGCGAGTGCACTGGAAGTACCAATG
>Ga0126339_10001438_pt1 | contig 16145 bp, 9 predicted proteins | sample OrbTmetagenome_2_FD_92532 | JGI IMG/M metagenome (GOLD analysis project Ga0126339, IMG submission 92532) | Coral microbial communities from Petempiche,Puerto Morelos, Mexico - Orbicella T R C metagenome | ecosystem: Host-associated > Invertebrates > Cnidaria > Coral | place: Petempiche,Puerto... | reverse complement strand
GCAGACACTGCATCACTGCTTTCCACCGAAACATTTCTCAAGTTGTGCAACAGAGCATTGTGTGATCGCGTACACCCATTTACACCACACTGTTTTTGATTTGAACAATTGCTAAGCCAATGTTGAGGACTGAGGCAACAAAAGCACAACTTATGTTTCTGTACTTCATTTAGGCGTTTTTCCACACTTAGAGCCTTAAACTTGGGACAAGGAGATAACTTATGTTCCTGCCCATCACCCATAATGCAAGGGTACTTTGTTGGCCTGGGGCGAGGTGAAATGTTACTTGAGAAAGTGTTCTGTCTTTCAGTCATTCCATTTGATCCACCAGACCGAGGTTTCTTATGAGGTTGGAATGGAAACTTACTTGACATTTTTGGGTAACACAAATCATCATAAATATCCGCCTGACCTTTTACCCACACACTGAAGTCATCAAGACTAGGTCGTTCCAGTTTGGTAGCTTTGGTGTTGTCCTTCCACTTGATTTTGAGTTCCTGGGAGAGTTTGTCAACGGCAAGGGAAACATTAGCTTCTGTTTTCAGATCACTTTCATATCCAAACTTCTTAAATGCCCACACAGTAGTTGACACAACATCTGACAGATTTCTCACTTCTTGAGGTTTATCATTTTGTAATCGAGCTGTTTTTCTCAGTTTGTCAAGTGTGACTTTCACAACAAGAGAAGGTTTGCAAAATCTGGATTCCAGTTCTTTCAGTGCTTCATAGTAGGAATCTCCACTGAGATAGATAGATAAATCGTTTATTAAACTCACAACTTGCAGCTATAAACTGAATTACTTGTGTTATATACTACATGTTTAAAAAAATTCAAACTATGAGAATTCCTTACTATACATAAAAAATTTATATAATAATAAAATACATCAAACTAGTATAAAATTCTATTTACAATTGTTGTTTATTTGCATAATGCATTATGAAAGTATTTCTAAACCTCTTTGTTTTTACATTCGGAATTGAAAACATATGCCTAGTCCTGAAAGTATTTCTCTCATTGTCATTGCGCGCGGGCAGCAGGCCAGCTAGTTTATGCTGGTCATTACTCTCTGCAATTTGTTTAAACAGAATGCTACATAATTCCTCACGTCTATGAAAGAGTGTTTTTAAGCCCGCATCTTCCAGAGCCTTGCAATACGAAACCTCTGGGAATAGGATCCTTATGACTCTTTCCTGAACCCTCTCTATTTGGTCGGACAAATAGGTTGGCAAGCTAGAGTGGAAAGCCTGGCATGCATATTCTAGAACGGAACGTATGCATGCACAATAAAATTGAATTAGAGACTTACGGTCTGTGCCAGCGCGCTTGAGTTGCTTAAGCAAGTAAATTCGTCGAGACGCTTTCGTAGTAATATTATCGACATGATCGTTCCATTTAAGGTCATTCCTTACACTGTAACCATATCCTTCAATTGCAGACTTTACCAATAACAGAGTTCTGAAGATGTTGCATTTTGCCATCAAGGGACAGATTAGCATCATGAACAATTGATTTAAACATTGAGGACCAATCAGACCAGTGTAAAGTGTCACCATCAAACTTGCTTAAGCGTAACTTAGGAAGAGAATCACGAGTAGATTGACCACAAATGGTTGTTTTCCGGTTGTCAGTACTAGTTAAAGCTGGATGCCGTACTCCACTTTGTAAATCTCCAATCCACGAGTGATACAAAGGCAATGTTTGATTAGGTTTTTTTGTGCCCTGAGGTGCAATAAATGAAACAGCTGACTTTGGCTGTTGTAACAAAGGTGAAGGTGTAACAACTTTTGTAGAGTTGTCAGGTGGCAATGCAGTTCCATGATTTGCTCCAGTCCCTTGCGACAAACTAGGGAGTGGTGGAGGAATTACGGGTAACGGTTCATCAGGATTAGATGATGGAATAAATTTCAATGAATCATCCTCAAAATCAAGCAATCGATTAGACAAAGCTTCCGGATCATTAGCTTTATTTTGTACCTTTTCCAACACTACTGCTTCTGCTGCGAGGCGTGCAGCCTCGTCCTTGGCTTCCTGAGTCTTTCTTCTTTCTTCAGCCATGAATTTTAGCCTTTGAGCTTCACCTTGGACAAGTTCAAGTTTCCTTTTAACCTCCAGTTGTTTTTCGAACTCCTCTCTTTTTCGCTGTTCCTCCGAGGCAAGTTGTTTTGCTTTAATTTCTGCTGAAGTAATTTTGGCGCGAATTTCGGCCGCTTGGGAGACATTTCCTGTCGAAGAAGTTTTCCATGATTTCGCAGAGCTTAATCCGCTAGAACGTTCCTCTGCCCGATCGTCAAGATGTGCGTTGGCCTGTAGTTTAGCATCTTCGACTCTATCGAGCTGTTCTTCATACCAATCTATTGCAGCTTCGTGCTCGTTCTCTGGAATCACTGTGACGAGTTCATCATCGAGGCCTTTCGCTTCGTTAAGATATTCCTGCAAATTGTTGAGATATCCATGTATAATCGCTTTTCGATCATACTGTTCGATGGTGGACTCTAATTTCTTCAACGTGTTCGTGATCCTTCTTTTGACGGCTGCCCGTTTGTTTTTTAAAGTAACAATGTTAGTACTCACTGTACGAGCTGAATCCAAATGGCCAAAATGGCGACCGCCATCAGTCGCTTCGGTCGATTCCGGCATACCAGATTCCAGACTCTTCGCCACACCAAATACCAAATTCTTCGATTCGCTCCTTCCAATCCGGCTTTCAAGGACCATAAAATGTTGCCGCTACTTCTTTAGTCCCCATTGAACTCGCATGACGACAACAAATTTGATTTAACACTTTTTAATGACCAAAGACACGTCCAAGTTTTTACAAAATCAGTCCCATGTGTGTTCGTCCGGGTGGTTACAAAGCTTTGCAAGCTAATGCCTGTCATTGACACGAAACGTCACGATCAAAATAAAACAAAAATAGAATACTGTTCTTCGGCGGTAACAGTGCCCATAAACAAATTTTACCGTGTCATCGATAGGTGTATCACATGTGGTATCCTAATTACTTTGCTTGAGGGCTTTACCGTCAAACCGGATGTTCTTTTGATGGGAATTCTGCAAACTTCCGCCGGAACATTGGTATTTTGATTGAACGTTTGAGTCGAGCAAGTTGCAACCTGCGCAAGCAAGTTGCTCAGTTCATTTGGTACCTCGTGACGAGAACTCGTTGAGATTGTCCAAAATGTCTCAAGTGTTACTTCAATATTTTGAAGACAGTTGCGAGATTTTAATTACGTGGATGAGCCACTGAGCAACTACCAAGATCTTCTCGATCGCGTGAAAAAAGCTGTACCGTTTCTTCAAGGCGTTGGCGACCAGCAAATGTGACTTTCTTTGGGAAAACGTACACTAACGCTTTTTCGTTAAATGGTCAAGAAAAACGGTTCTAAACGGATACTAAACGGCTAACTCAAACGTTTAAACGGTTTCCATAACCGTTTAAACGGATGGCAAAAATTTAAACGGTTTCCCAAAGTTAGAAAACGGATAGCTTAAAGCGTTAACCAAAAAAAAAAACGGTTAGCTTGAAACGTTAAACGGTTGACCAAAGTCGAAAAACGGATAGCTTGAACTGTTAAACGGTTAACCAAAGGCCACAAACGGACAGCTTAAACGGTTGAACGGTTAACCAAAGTTCACAAACGGACAGCTTAAACGGTTGAACGGTTGAGTCGGCGAGATCGTTTCAGGAAAAACTAGCAGTCTTACAATGTTAAACGGATGTCTTTGAGCGCAGCATAAAAACTGTAGATTGTTAAGGATACATTCTGCGAACGAAAAAAGTACTGTCGTATCTGATGAACTTTAGTCGGGTTACTTCAAAATTCATTTGTTTGCTTACTTTCTCGCTTGTGCATTCTATTTCTGGGTAAACGTTTGCCGCTTTCGTGCGACTTTACGTTGATTCTCTTCCCTGACATTATTTTGTTGATTTAAACGCAATTTACAAAGAACAGTTTCGCTGGCAATATCTCAACCTGAACGGCTAGTGCAAGAAACCTAAAATAACAAAAACCGTAAATATCATACAAAGATCTTTCTTTGCAAACATTTATCAATGTCGACAGGAGACGGAGCATTGGCGGCCGCTTATATTCCGTTCCCAACGAGTGCTTGCCTGATTTCTGAAGTGTAACTGCTAGGTTTAGTAAGTTTAGATTATTCTACAAATTCAAAGGAATTTGTTCACAATATTGGATTACCGTTTGAGGCGATAATCCAACTTCTTCTGCGATTTGTGTCTGTTTTGAACCAGACGTCCACAGGGCAATTATTTTCTCCCTTTTCTCAAGCGTCGTGGTACGATTATAATGTATGTTAGCCATCATAAGCCACAGTAAGAATTTCGATTCGCAAACTTCTCTTTAAATGATATTTGAGAACGGCGCGACTTGCTCGCGCGGATTCTAACTTGCTCGAGTCAAACTGTCAATCAAATATCAATGTTGCGGCGGAAGTTTGCAAAGTTCCCATCAAAAGAACATTCGGTTTGACTGTAACAACTGCACCTCGCTCTTTAAAGTTCTTTATTTCATCCAATATGAAGAGAAGAAACAACAAGAACACAACTATCAATCCCTGCTTTTTCTAGACGGTCCACCACAAAATGCACAACGAAACCCGTTGGTAGAATATTAGACAAGCTTGCAATCGTGTTTGAAGCGACTGTATTCAAGGCGGCTTTCTGTCCACTTTTTACTCTAAGTCACCTAACTTCAGCGAAGTGAAAACCTACGTTAACACTTCTTTGAAGTCCTATCTGTTAACACTGAAGAATGCACTCTATACCTCTCTCCCCTCCCTTAGGATTAGTTTCTGAGCATGAGCAGATATGCGAGCAAAAATTACGCAGCGTTACCGGATGTCTGTAACTTTACGGACATCCGGTAATTGCTGCTACCAGAGCACTCCATTTCGCCGACCATGTGATCAAAAGAAACGGAGGCCCTAGGGACGAGAATGTCCTGGAGTCTATTTTCTCGCAGCTGAATTCAGCCCGCAGGAAAGGGAGAGTTCAGGGACTGGACTATGCCAAGATACGTTACTCACTGTCCTTTCTTGTTCGAGTTGAATCAAGAAGACTTGAAGAGTAGATTTCATTTTTAACCGTATGTACGCCTAGATGAAGTTAAAACTAGCAGGAAAACTCCATAAGTAAGAAATGAGATTGAAAGCTTCACTGGCTTAATTATAAGATGGCCTTCAAACTGCCAGAAAACTGAGATTATATCGATCTAACAAAGTCCGTTTCTTTGCAAAACAACTTTGTTCAAGCAGTTTATGAAAGTTATGTACGTTTAGTAGTAGGCCTCCAAAACATCTGATATTGACATTTTTGCCAAAATGAGACAAAAGAATGAGACAAAATGACCTAAATTACAGAATACGACTTGTTTTAATGCAAGGAATCTTTTGCCACTGCATATCACCGCCTTCTCATTACTTGATTATTTTATGTCTCAGGGACTGCAGGTGCATCCCTCTGTTATCATCATGGTCAACCATTTTCCACTAAAGATCGAGATAATGACAGATCGCACAAGAACTGTGCCAGTATTTATCACGGAGCCTGGTGGTACAACGCGTGTCACAAATCCAACCTGAATGGCTTCTACCGTCACAAAAGTTCCTCTCCTTTCGGTGATGGTATCAACTGGTACCACTGGAGGGGATATCACTACTCCCTGAAGAGGGCCGTGATGAAAATTAGACGACTGGATTTCTGAGATAACTGAGTTTTCTGACTTTTTCGCTCTCGGTCAATAGAAGTGTCTAGTCATTGTATTGTTTGACTGAGAAATCATAAAATTCTAAAATTATAATTCCTGGGTGTATTAAATATAGCTATTGCTAAACTTGTGTGTAACTGTGACCTGGACCTAAATCGGACAAAATTGAATTTTGTAAGACAGAGAGAAATTTACTAAGTACTAAATTTAGTTTAGATAAATCATGATGTCATTCATGTACACAATGTAAACGCAGGAAGCAAGCAGGGTGAGGGGCTTGCGGCGCTAAATTTCGTAAATATAGTGTAATAAGAAGAATACAATAGAATAAAAATATAGAGATAAACTTAAGAGCTGTTGCTTGAAAGAAATGCACTGGAATCTCGTTCTTCATGATCGCTCAAATAGTTGAAAATAACAGCTACAAATTAACATGAAATTATCAATACTAATTTGCAAACAATTTCGTTGCATAGAGTGGTATTGTGGGAGACATTGTAACAACAGGTGATGGGTTATATTTGCAGAAGCAGTATGTCTGTACACTAAGTTAGTTTTGTTGAGAGTAAACGAGTTCTGGACACAGGAATAATTTTTGCGTTGACAATCCAAACTACACTAGTAGCACTTACACGTTTTGGGATGTTTATTCAATTCCTTTGTCCTTTGTGACCCCTTCGTGAGTCGACAGCAGGAAAGTTGTGTCATGAACTGCATTTCCTCGTTGCTTACGTACAGCAGGAACATAGACACCAGTACGGTGTAAAATAAACTGTGAGACGCTGACCTTTGATGTCTTTTCTCGACCATCTCATTCGCACTTACACGTTTTGGGATGTTTATTCAATTCCTTTGTCCTTTGTGACCCCTTCGTGAGTCGACAGCAGCAAAGTTGTGTCATGAACTGCATTTCCTCGTTGCTTACGTACAACTGGACCATAGACACCAGTACGGTGTAAAATAAACTGTGAGACGCTGACCTTTGATGTCTTTTCTCGACCATCTCATTCGCACTTACACATTTTGGGATGTTTATTCAATTCCTTTGTCCTTCGTGACCCCTTCGTGAGTTCAACAGCAGGAAAGTTGTGTCATGAACTGCATTTCCTCGTTGCTTACGTACAGCTGGACCATAGACACCAGCACGATGTAAAATTAACTGTGAGACGCTGACCTTTCATGTAATTTCTCGACCATCTCATTCGCACGCCAGAAGTCTCTGCAATTTCTTTTACCTGTCACCTGCGAACTGATTATCGATTCAGTTTTCCATGAAGCATGACGTTAAAAAATAGAATTTTGGCCGGAAAATGTAGCTTATATCTACTGAAGGATAGCATCAGGCGAGTTTAAAATGTTTACATATATTAATAACAATGTCACAGCTTTAAGAGCCACTTATTGCTAGCTTTCATTGAATCATGCATTACAACCATGATTTGGTAATATCTCGAACAAAAACGCCCATCATTGCTTTAATACTCTGAAAAGATAACGGTAAACGGCAAACCTCGTTCTTTTGGCTCTGCCCAGTTTTCTCTGACCATAACACACTTTCATGTATAATAGATTTGACGGATTTTAACCGGTGAAACTTGGCCAAAACATTCTTTGATTATCAATGTGCCAAAAAATGTCGGATACTTTTTTGATATTTAAAAGACCTCCTCTCTTAGGCCTTCTCATGCGACGAAGAGCGCCAATAAATAATCTATTAGTTTAATTCAAATAGAAAAAAACAATTGAACTACACAATTTTGTAATCTGTCATTTGCTGATTGACATGTGCAGATTGTAATTTGGTCGTGCGTACGAACAGGAGCAAACATTGTCAGCTTTGCGTTTGAAGGCTTGCGCGCAGTAACCAATAGATCATGCAAATCTTTAAAATAATTAGTTCTTTTGGCTCTTTATTTAATTAGCTGAGCGGATTTTTAATGTTCTTCTGTGTTTTCGCTCAAAGCGACGTGAATGCGAAAGATTTTCTGAAAGGCAGCCGCAGTTTATTGTGCGATGCGTGTTCTGAGCTAGTTCTCTCCTGTATCGCAGACTGAGTGCCAAGAAATAGTCTGAAGCTGTTTTCCTAAAAGGTAAGGTTACTGCAGACCTATTTTAGACTGAAGACCTTATTTGGCTCATTGTGTAGCTAAAATATTGATTTAAAGCCGCCAAAAATTAATGTGCCGGAGGCTTCTTGATATTTGAATAGGCCTTCTTATGCGACGAAGATCGACAAATTATCTATTCGTTATTCATCTAGTTCAATATCGATTTTCCTAGTAGAGAATAGAAATCACACACTTTTGTAGTCCGTTAGCCCATCACCTGCTGATTGACTTGGTGCAGATTGTCATTCAGTTCCGCAAACATTGTCAATTTTGTAGATGAAGGTTAGCGAGCGGTAATCAATAGATCAAATCTCTGATCAAATCTCGTTTATTTACTGTTCTAAGGTTTTAAAGCAACTTGAGTACGAAAGATCTTCTGAAAGACACCCACTTTTTAAAAACCTTTTTAATGAGGTGTGATAAGCTTGAAAAATTTTAGCAGCCGAAAACTCGGGCCTTGTTTTTGCGTGGATTCCCTTGGTTCGTAGATCTGATGGATTTTTACGAAACTTGGACCAAAATATTCCTCGATTATCAATGCGCCAAAATGTGTTGGAGGCTATTTCTGATATTTCGAGCATTTTGACTCTCAAGCCTTCTCTAGTTCAATAACAGGACCAATAGGAATATCGAAAAAGTCTCACACGCTTTTGCAGTCCGTTATCTGTTGACTGACATGGTGCCGTTAGCTAACGATTTTCTGAACTAGTACTACTGACGACAACCGCTGCGGCAGCTTATTGCAAGATGCGTTCTCTGAACGGCTAGTCTCTCCTTTATCCTCCTGTATCACGGATTATTTTCCTTAAATTTTTCCTTAAAAGGACTACACCACAACCCAAAGGGAAGAGGCTTTTGTAAGCTTAACACCTCGCTCCTTAAAGGGGAGGAATATTTGAACCTATTTAAAATAACTGCGTTAATTTACCACACAAAAAGCGAATACCAGTCTGACAACTAAATTAATCCGACCTGCTCTGGATTATGATCAAAATGAAAGTTAGAGAAAATCGATTTAATATGAAACAGCTTAAAACTGCAAAAACGAAGTCTGGAGAGGTCATCCTTTTAAGAAGTATCAGGATGTCAAAAACAATCAGAAGAAATCCGACTGGCCTGAGCGACACAGAAAAAAATATCTGCTACAGTCAAAACTTGAGGGAAGAAATTATTGAAAAAGTATTATGTTGAGATCGGGAGCCCAATGGCAAAAACTACATTTTAGACAGGGAAAAATCAGTCGCTTATAATTAAGGAAAAATGAAAAGGACTTTACAGTCACAGATAAGGAAATCCTTCACCAATGCGAATTTGTCTTCAAGGATCTTTTTACTTTTTTCTGAAGGATATGAAACCAAAACAAAGACCCGGAAACAGATGTCTTTCTGTCGAAGTTTAACCAAGCGTTTTCAGAGTGAAACTAACCAGACCACCGCTAGAAGCTTTAAATTACGGATTCGAGATCGGCCAGCTGTCCGTATCTCAAACATGGGATAGAATAAAACTTATTCCCAAGAAGAGCAAAGAACTTTTAAAACTGGAGAGGGCTCACGTACTTAAACTCTGATTACAAGAAAGTCACAAAAGTGATTGCAATCTGCTTGAAGAGCCATCTGCACAAAGTAACAAACAATAACCAGACTGCCTTTCTAACCTAATTCTGGGACGGTTTATAGGATTGGACATATGTGCAATTGAAAGCTTTATTAATTTCACCACTGTCATAAAAGTCCCCAGACTTCTACTTTTCCTTGACTTTGAGAGAGGTTTTGACATATTGGAATGGCCTTTTCTAAAAAAAAAAACAAAAACAAAAACAAACAAAATCAATTCCTTCTTTCGGATTTGGCCATTTCATTGTTTTCTATCTTTTTAACAATAAGGAAAGCTGTATTATGACAAACGATTGGACAAGCAACTTCTTTTCGGTCCAGAGGGGTGTCTGGTAAGGTTGCCCTCTCTCTCTCCTTACATTCTCATTCTATTTCTGTCAGGCAAAAGTCTGGCAGCAATCCGAAGACATGAAAAAATAGGTTTATTGGTCGAGGACACCGAGGTTAAATGACCCGGCACACAACTTTCATTCTCGATGGCTCAGAAAAGTCACTCTCTCAAGGTGAGGGTCTTGAGAACTTCGTGAAATTTCTAGTCAGGAGAAATGGAGTAAGGTTATCCTTATAGAAGCTCGTAATTTCAACTAGCATAACGCATACAAGACCGCTAAAAAGACGGCATCAGTTGGACACTTAAACAAAACAAATCTAAAACTCCTCCTATCTCTTCTAGTTCTGTTGCAAATAAATTGAACTTTTCTGGAAACGCTTCATTGCTTCTGGAGCATCGTAAGTTCTGTTTTTTTTTGTTTTTGTTTTTTTCATAAAAGACGACACCCTTAAGCCTGGTTTTCACTACGACATAAGCATAAGCATAAGCACAATAATAGTGAGAACACCCACAACACAAACATAAGCACTCAGGCATGTACAGAAGGAATATTTGCCTCATTTTCGGTTCTATACCTCCTCGATACAGTAAAACAAGATAATGGACCTTCGCTTATACTTGTGCTTCTCATCTGACAGCAGCGCGTTTTCTCTTGACAAAACCATAAACACAAGCAAAGAACAACAAAAACTTTTGTTCTGCCTGTGCTTGTGCTTATGCTTGTGTTGTGCGCGTCCTCACTACCGTGTGCTTGTGCTCATGCTTTTGTTGTGGGCGCCCTCACTACGGTTATGCTTATGCTTATGCTTGTAGTTGTGTTTACTGTGTGTCGTGGTGACCAAGCTTTTGCAATCTTGTCGTCTTTGTCCTGAGGTCTGACACTTCAGGCTATCAACTTTATTCTGTTTTTACTTGCGAGATTTTGCATCTTGCTTTGCAGAAGCAAAGAAAATGTTTCACTCTTTCAAATTTTTTAAGCCTTTTTAATTTCTTTTCTTTTCTTTTTTTTTTTTGGATAAAACGACAAAAAATTGAACGTTTCTCTTGTTTATAACTTTTTTTTGACACTTTCCTTCCTGTCAGACATTGCTTTTGTATAAATATGAATAATCTGTAGGTTGCGCGCGCAATGCATGATTTCCAAGGGCAATGTCAAGTTCACAAACAGCGAAGTAAGAACATGGCTTGTCGAAAATAAACTGCATTCGGTGCGATAATGTGTTTGTCGTTATTTTCTTTAAAACAATGTATAATAAAACAATTATTAGATTCGGTTTTTGTGACATTCGAAATAGTCAAGGTCTCGGTTAGTGTTATCAGCAACAGCCTTCGGCTTTGGCTGATAACACTTACCTCGACCTTGATTATTGTGGATATCACAAAAGCTTCATCGTTAACTATCGGTATTTTAAGTAACTTGAGTAGTTTTATGTTCCTGCAAGTAACGTTATGTATTGAATTCTTAGCCGAGTACTGTATAGTTAGTAAGTAACCCACATTGTATTTAAGAAATGTAAGTATTGTTAGTCTTGTATTGTAAGTGGCACAAGGTGTAAGAGTACTATAAGTAATTATGGTTATTACAATTTAAATCTAAAGTTTCGTTCGGTGGATAATTATTGTGTTTTTCCTCTCTCTCTCTCGTTTTGTGTTAAGCCATTCACTGGTCGAATTAGACTCATTAACATAGCTTGGATTAATCTACAGATACTAATCAACGTTAAAACTAAGGAATAGCTTCCGTCGTACACTTATTCATTTTTTGGTCAAGATTACCAATTCAACGATGCCTTAAGTTTCGTAAATGTCTTTTCCAAAACTAGCTGTTTGATATTTGTTTGTGTTTATCTGTTCACAGTAACAAATTGAAAGAGCAGGAAAATGTTGTGGAGTGTTTCATGTTTGTTAATTTTCCTCCTCTCGGGCTTCTTTATGGACTGCGGATCTGCTGGTCAGCAATGCAGAGAGGAACGGAGCATAAATGGAATGGCTCTACAAGGATTCGTCTTTACAAAATTCCTGGTTAAAGCTTTTCACGAGTGTGATATCAGCTGTGAAACAGAAATCAAGTGTCAAAGCTACAACTTCGTTGAAAGGGAAAAGTCGTGCGAACTGAATACCCGCACCAGGGAGGCAAGACCGGAAAATTTCCGTTCAGACCCGGCCCGGTCTTACATAAGACGCTTGATGGAAAGGGGTATGTACAAAAAGATTAGGGAACCAAAGCAAAGACGTTTTCGAGAGGCGGGCGTCATGCTAGAAGCTAAAGCGTTTTATTGACTTTTCGCTGAGATTGTCAAGTTCTAAATGCTTAAATGAGAGCTTTCAAACGTACATGGTGGAGAAAAAAAGCAACATATATTTACGTCTGAAATTCCAATGGCATGCCGAAAGTTTAATGTTCGTGAACGATGTTAGCTTTGAAAGCTTTTTTCTTAGGTAAGAATATCTAGCTAACACTCTGCCAAATGCTAGCTGGTCCTATTTGCAGCATTTTAGCAAATTTCATCTCGTGAAGTTCACTGAATAAAGTTACTCATTTTCAGTTTTCATATCAAAAGCAGAATTACTTTGTTAACATAATAGAAACCACAGTATAATCGGTAAAATATATATTTTTTGATCCAAGCTCCTCTAGGTTCCATTCCGGAGCTCCCAGCGCATTCGTGTCAGGAAATAAAGGCAAGCGAAGGAAAAGACACCATTAGCAGCAAGTACTGGCTGGATCCAACTGCGAATGGAACGGCAGTATTGGTTTATTGTGACATGAACTTACAAGGTAACTGACAGTTATTTTCACGTCACTTCTGTGTTATTTTGGGGATAGCTTGGGTTTTGATGTTGTTGTCTGCATCTTTGTTTAATATAGAATTTAAAATGGCCGAACACAGTTTTTGATACCTATGTTTCATTCACCTTTCTCAAAAACCCTTAATCCTTCAGTCATCGATCGAAAATGGCAAAACGCAAGTAAACGACACACACTTCAGTTTTTTGATAGTTAAGCTGACGTATGTGCCCTTCGTAGCGACATAAATAAATGTAAACGGGCCTTTAAAATTGCTTTTATTTATTTGCAGAAAATCTAGACATTAGATTTTCTTCATCATTCGCATGCAACAAGCTCGTAACGATGCTCAAGAGTTGACACTACTTTAATAATAGTTTAATACCGGGATTTTTAATTATCCCTTGTTGAAGGATAACTGGAATATCTAGAATTTCCCCTGTTAAATTTCAATTTTTTTTTACTACACAAGCGCTCTAACTGGGTTGTTTGGGTAACAAAGAAAATCTGGGAATTGCTGGGATCTTTGTATCGTTACGTTTTGTAACATACCTTTCTAATTTAAAAGGTGGCTCAAAACTGTAATATTTCGGTGAGAAGCCTGGGCTCTAACACGCGCATCAGCGCGAGGTATCACGCGATCACCCGAGGTGTCGCGAGATACCGCGCGAGATTTAAAGTTTGCAAAACTCAAAACAAACGTGGCGGCACGAGGCCTACTGAACAGCGGACCGCCATCACGCATGCGCAAAGGGCGATCTTGCAAAGTCCAGATTTTAATTTGTGCGTAGAACGCGCACAAAAAATTCCTTATCGACGAAACTAATATCTCAAAAACTGATCCACAAAAATTGTGGAGTGGAATCCCTTCAACTTGGAAATTTTTCCCTGTTTCTCCTTCTGTCGCTAATAAAAAGGTTTTTAGAAAAAAAAAACATGAGGTCACCGGCTTAGTTTTTAAGATACATGCAACTGATGGTAAAAAGTGGGTCAAGTTTTTGCTATCCAACAGAACATTACAACCTTATTTATGACTTCAACACAATGAAAGATACAGTGGAGAGATACCTTAAAAAGTAACACAGCCATTCAAACAGTTCAGTTCCAAGCCTAAAAAATCGCGTCTAGTTCTATATGTCTCAAAAAAAAAGAAAAGAAAACTGTTTTGAGCCCCCTTAAAGACTAAAACCATCGATACACTGTGTTCAATTATATTGAAATATAGCTCAGATAACGCGGGCATTGAGCAGATAAAGTGATCTCTGTATCAACACCAGGTTGTTTATTCTGGTAACCCTTCCGCGCACTAAAACTGTGTTCAGCCACCTTAAGTCCTGCACTTCTCTCAGAGTATACAACATTTTCATCAACTTTATACCAAAAGTTAAAAAAGTTCTTTTTTAATCGTTTGCAATGTAGATGTTGATGAATGTATCACCGGCAACCATGACTGTGACGTGAATGCAAACTGCACCAACACTGTTGGCGGACATAACTGTTCTTGTAAAGAAGGATTTGCCGGAGATGGTCGCTCGTGTTTAGGTAAATTGATTTTATACTTCAATTTGTTAAGGTTAGAACTTATAATTGGGGTTCCCCGATTAATGTCAACTTTGAAACGTATCAAATTATCATTTTCTATCGTAGATATCGATGAATGCATCACTGGAAACCATGAATGTGACGTGAATGCAAACTGCACCAACACTGTTGGCGGACATAACTGTACTTGTAAGGGAGGATTTGCTGGAGATGGTCGCTCATGTTCAGGTAAATTGACTTTACTTCAACGTGTTAAAGGCAGAACTGATGACTGGAGTTCCACGATCTAGGTCAACTTTTAAACGTAACATACAGAAAGTATCATTTCTGTTGTAGATATCGATGAATGTAACAAAGGAAGCCATAGCTGTGACGTAAATGCAAACTGCACCGACACTGTCGGCGGACATAACTGTACTTGTAAGGAAGGATTTGCAGGAGATGGTCGCTCGTGCTCAGTATTTTCGTTTAAGCCTAAACAAGCTGCGATAAATGAAAACCATCTGCTACATCTTTTGTAGAGTATCTCACTGACCCTTCTTTGGAGGTCGCTCGGCGTATTGGATTAATTTAAAAGATGCACCAGTCGTGATTTCTCAGACAAAAGGAAAAATTGACCGCCACGATAACAAAAACTCCCTGACTCAGTCCAACTACACTGTACTGTTACAATATATGTTCAAAGCAAAGAACGCAGGGAATATAACTGGACAATTTGCAAGACAAAAAAAATAATTATACAGTCATTCATGAAAGCACAGGTGTATTTAGAACATTTAAAACAATTAAAATCTCCTTCTTTTAAACACCACTAAATGTAATAGGCTTTTTGCATAAGGTGGTCATTGACATGCTTTTCAAGAACACACTGATTTAGTCGTCGGTACTGCATATTGTTATCAGAAATATGAAGAAAATTTGCAAATAAACGTGCATGCAAATTTTCTGGGTAAAATCCTTTAAGACGGAATTTTTATAGACGTCAGAAGGATTTGTATGGGAAAAAGACGCTTCGTCCTCCAGTCACGCTTCAGCGCTTTTCTAAACAAATGCTTGTCATTTTTGCTAACCCAAACTGCCATTAAATCTCTGCTTTACAGTTTAAGAGCCTAGAATTTTCAATTCGTCCTAATATTTTACCCTCTTTCTATTTCCAATTGTTATACGCCAGGAGCTTCATTTTGTAGTGATTAATAACGGAAATGGTTTCTGGAGGGCAAAGCTTCCTTGCTCCCATAGAAAAACTTCTATTATTTGCGATATTCAAATCATCATTAAATCTCCACCTTACATGGCATTGGACTAAAATTTGGTCTTCCGGCTATTCAAAACATGCTCTTTGCAGTTCTGAAATTCATTTAGCTTTAAAAAAAATTTAGAACTATAAGTCACCCAACCAACTGTCGCAAAAAGCCTTTTGGCTCGTGTTAGTATTGTTACCTGTGTTCCTGTTAACATACAGATGAGAGCTCCAGCGGTCTCTAATTCCGATGTAAAATAGCCCAGAGGGAAAAACCAAGGGATTTAAGCCTATCGGAGTACGAGGAAAACATTATTCACTGGTATACTTTACACTATCATTCGGACTAGCCACCCAGGAACAAACTGGGCGCCATATTAATTAAGGTGTCTCGATACAGTCCTTTCTGGACCACACAAAGCTTCTTCAACAGTTTCCATCGGTGTCTCCTTAATCGGTCGATATGAAATGGATTGAACGCAGTTTGGTATAACGTATTTCTTAAGGCAATTGATATTTCCATGAAACGATAAACAAACAAACTGAAAATCCATAAAACGTGGATTTGCTCGAACCAGCCTGTCGGCTCTTGTTTCCATAGCCTGCGAACGCAGACGTATTTCCGGCTGTCACTTGGTTCTGCCGAAAAATAACGTTTGCGAACCTGAGTCAGGAAACGATTTCTGTGACGTAATGACTTTTGTTTCTCCTTGGCCAATCAGATTCCATGATAGAATGAAACTCGAGCGCTCCTCGCAGCGAATACCTCGCGCAGTAGTTCTGGGGTTATTTG
>Ga0126339_10001436_pt1 | contig 16155 bp, 9 predicted proteins | sample OrbTmetagenome_2_FD_92532 | JGI IMG/M metagenome (GOLD analysis project Ga0126339, IMG submission 92532) | Coral microbial communities from Petempiche,Puerto Morelos, Mexico - Orbicella T R C metagenome | ecosystem: Host-associated > Invertebrates > Cnidaria > Coral | place: Petempiche,Puerto... | reverse complement strand
CTTTACCTTCACTCAAGGTCTCGGGGAAATCAAATTTATAAATATAATAAATATAACCCAGGCCTTCAGTACATGTAGTTCAATAACCGGCCCGTCTTATTTATTAATTTACATCACACTGGCTCATTTCACCCCAAAGCTCTGTTCGTAAATGTAAAGTTTACAACTAAAATTCCCAAAGCACCACTGTGAAGCTCAAAGATGAAAACATACCCACATGAAAACAATGTGAGTTCATGCAAATAAATGTGTACATTCTTTCTTACCTAAAATGCACACACAAACAGTAGACATGAATAGAATCATATGTAAAATCACTCAGTTAGATTGTAGAATACAGGGCCACTCATTTGCATCTCACTAAATTTAAATGGTTCCTTTTGTTTCTATATGCTTCGTTCGTAGAAGCGCGGCCCGGTATTGTGAAAAGCTCTACAAATTCCCCTATTTCTCACCTTCCGCATTGTCCGACCAGTCGCTAGGCCACTCGAGCATCGAAAGCAGAACGTGATGCACCGCATGTAAGAAACCATGAAAAGAATAGCCTCCATTTGGCGCGAAAATATTTGTCCGCGGGCATTGATTGTTCCGTGAAGCGAACAGTTCTCCGAGAGCGTAGCTCGAGGAAAACTGTGAGTTTTGAGGAACAGATAATGCCCAAGGACAGATATCCGAGCATATTTCCGCGCCAAATGGAGGCTATTGTGTTTGTGTCCTTCAAATATTTTTCGCAGTACGGGCGGTTTTAAAAATCACAGCTCGGATATTCCCCAGTTTTAGCCGGGGAATATTCAGTCACGTGATGTGTTTAGACCAATCGCTCGCGAGCGATAATATTTGATGGAATTTGTCGGCGGACATTTTCTGTTCGGAGGAGCGAACATTTTGCCGAGAGTGACGCTCGAGAAAAACTGTACGCTTCGCGAAACAGATAATGTCCACGAAGAAATATCTAAGCATATGTTTGTATAGTCAAATGGGGGCGATTGTGTTTATTATCCTCAAATATTTTTCGCAAATGGAAAATTGGGGAACATCACTTGGATATTCCCCAGTTTGAGGTATCAGTCACGTGATGCGTTTTACGAGGGGAAATATTTGATGGATTATTAATATTCGTTATAAAGGAGTTGGTAGCGTCGGGAACCCGCCGTAGCTAATTTAAATGCTACGATTTATCGATATTGACCGGTCCGGATATCCTGTCGGGTAGTAGATAATTGGGAAATAAAATTCAACCCATGTGACTTGCAGAATTGCGATCTGTTGCTCCATCGACTCTAATCCAATATAAGTTGGCGGATTCAAACAAGTCTGTGGCAACCGCGCAAATTTTAGCGCATTGACGTTGGGCTTAAGTTTGTGAATAAAAGGTCACCGACACTCAGGAAGGGCTGGCGCAAACTGGCGCAGCGATTTCACTGTGCAAAACTAATTTATCTAATCACGCTACCGTTTTGTTTTTTAAAATGAGTTGTGTTTAAAAGTTTTGACAAAAAAAAAATCAATGTACAACCCAATTGGTGTCCTGTTAAATCGCTGCCAAGAAAACGGGCCCACAAATAGAAGCGTGTGAGTTTGTTTACATTCAAACTTGAATCGTGAGTAATCACACGAAATCGTGCAGAAGAAGTTATCAAGTCCCGCCAAAGCCTAATTGATGAGTAGCAAGATAAGTCAAGAGTCATCGACTGACCAAAGTTCTCAAACATCACGCTTGCACGCTATGATATCCTCAAGAGTGATCAAAAACTAATCTCTCATTACAATATCAATGCATTTCAAGTAGAAAGGTGTTGAGAATAAAGAAAATCATCAAGTAAGAGATTACTGTCTTTGTGAACACGACTTAAGTCTCCGAATTCTGCAAACAGCAATGAGAAATTTGAAATACTTTGAGCTCTTAACAAAGTGGGTATATGCAAATCAAATCTGCCATGCACGTGCCCTTATCTCTCAAAGCCGATATTAGCCTGGGAATAATCCAAAGTTCTTATAAGTTAATTTGGCAGAAGAAATCCGAACACTGAACGCTGGGATAAGGAGCTTTTTCAAAGACATGCCAGATAGCATGACATTCTCGCGCGCTTTGCAGGTTGCAATTTTTGATCTTTTTTTTTCTCCGAGAAAAAAAAAAATCCGCCATTTATTCCGGTTGTAGAAGAGAAACACGAGAGTACCGCTGGTTCTTTGTCTTCCGTAGTGTAATTTTTAAATGATGCGCGGTTAGCTGGGAGTTACCTCTTTAGAGCTCCACCGGATAAAAAAAAAAAACGATTTCGCGCAAAATCTCGCGAGCCTCACAGTTAAAGTCAAAAAGCGATCCCGTAAGTCCGCGCGCGAGTCAAAATTAGCGCAAAATTAGCAAATTAGCGCTTTGTTTCATTTTCTGCGCGCGTATCCATAATACCTACGAGATGAATCATTGTTGTGGTTAATCCGCAGAAGTCAGATTTTCATCATGTTATTTTGATCCCAAACGAGGAGGTATTCTGTTTTCAATGATGGCCACTGACAAGAGAATATAAACTCTTGCCACTGACAGTGTCACTGTTGGCCTTAAATGTAAAAGGGTGCCAAGCGATGCCATTATTATCGGGTTGTATTGGCCTCAATGAGGTAAAATACTCCAGAAAATTACATACTGATGAATCACAATGTTTGCATAGATTATAACCATAAATCTTGTTGCCGCATTAAACTGTATATAGCTCACACGCGGGTACAAGTGTTCGCAAGCGTTTTACCGCCCGTTCATGGCGGAGAACGCGGCTGGGCCTTTTCACTGGACTCACTGGAGGCGTTTCTGGAATGTCGCATGCCTGTGTTGAGGCTCTTCTTCCGTAATTCTTATCTCTGCATCTCAAGAGGGCCATTTGTTTTATCGCGGTTCTTTTTAGTGCCTTTTGTTTTTTCCTCTCAATCGGATACCGATTTGGCAATATATGGTGATGGAAACATGCTTCAGACTTTGAACAGTCGGGAAAGACTCCTGAAGAACTCATGATGTTCGGCTCCAGTTCTTTGCTGCAATGCTATTACGATATAATAAAATATGCTTGGTGTCATGAATTTTGATCGTTTTTGTTTTTTTTGTGGCGTCCCTTGTAAGGATGCAAAATTTTCTCTCACTGTGTTCAGAAATATGGCTTCTCCCACAAAGTTTGGCTCTCATCAGTAAAAAAAAAAAAAAAAAATGATATCTTAAGTTTTCATCTGTGTTCGATAATATTGGGATACACAGGTATATCACGATCGATTGCCAAAAGTCTGCAAGAATACAACAAAATCAGTTCTAATTTCAGCCCAGGTCAATATAAGCTTTACATTGTGCTGAAACCTTTTTTGTTATAAATGGTCGCAAGGAATTGAAATTGAGTGTGTGTTTGGGTAACATAGTAACAATTTCCTCCAAACGGGAATGGTATTGCTAGCGAGTTTAGAGATCGCATCAGCTCCACTTTGTAAGTTTATGCAGGAATTCCGATCTCTTTAAGAGTGATTTACGCCTTCATGGCTCGCGGCTATGTGATTTTTGAGGGGTTATATTGGATCAGATAACTCTTGTATTTCACTGCGACAAAGCCCCGCCGGCAGTTGGAGAGTATTTATAGATATCACGCCTCAAGATATTTTGAAATGATCTTCTTGACTTCATCACTGGATTATTAAACCCGTGCTGGAAGAGAAAGTCGCGTTAATTGAAACGAGATAAGTGTCTTCGACAGGAACGAGATTAATGGTTCATTATTTTTAGCGTTTCTTTGACAGGTGGGTACGTACAAGATCTGAGACAACCAAAGTGCAAGTCATTTACATTCGGCACGACTCAGCGAATGTTGTTCAGTCTGATACGACGGTGAAGAGAATCTTAAATACCAAGGTAAGCTAACCTTAACTTGGTAGAAGCCTCTCATTTTAGCCATGTTTGCGACAAGATTACAAGTTTGTAACATCGTCAATTGACTGTTACCTCGTTTACTACTTTTACCCTTATACCGTTATAAACTAGATTCACTAAGTCGATCTCTGTGCTGACGGATAGAAATATTCACAGTCTTAATTCTGAGTGACTGATATAACTTTTCGAGTTGAACCAGAAATTGTACACTTAATACCCGGGACTAATACTGTGTGCAAGCACTGATCTATTTAGGAGAACAAGGAAAGTTTATGGTAATACTTTCATCAGAAATCGCTCCCGCCTAAAATCTAGTCTCTTGGCTTTAAAGGTACAGCAGACCTCGAAGACTATCTATCGGTCACCAGCTCGGCCATTTTGTCAGTAGAGAGGCTGGTATTAAAATTGCTTTTCTGGCGTCTCCATTTGTTTTCAACATAAGCTCGAGCGACTAAGGGCTTTGAGAAGTGCTTTCCCCAACGCCCAAAAACCTTTGGACGCGATTGTGAAAAAACATCACGCGACCATGTCAGTTTGTAATCACATGTTTTCTATGACCAATACATTTGAGCCATCTCTGGGTTCTATCATTTGATTTGCCGGAAAAGCCATTAAGAGGTACGAGGTATGCGTTTCAACTCGCGTTCGAGGAAGAGCTCTGTTACCGTTGGGGGAACAGGCTTCGCTTGCTTCCGTACCAAATTGTTCCAATTTAATACTCCATTTTCCCGCTAAAATGCTCAATACTTAAAGTCACTCACATGTTCCAATAAGGTATGTTGGCCATATTCCTGCTAAGTTTGTTTATTCTAAGTTTTGAACATTAATTTCGGGTGTTAAATCTGGCCAGTAAACTTATCAAAGACAAATTAAACCTGGCAGTTATTGGCTCTTTAAACCTAAAACTTCTGTTTTCACTCGACTGTTCAATAACAGAACATTAATTGTTATTATTCGGTGAAAGAAGATTCGATGCAAACTCGATTCTTTATTGAGTTTCCACGTGGTTCTGAACAACTTGTTTTTATCTTTTATCTAAACAAGAGGCGGATATTTTTATCAAAGACAATGTGGTGAACTCTCTTACGGAGTGTTTTCCAAAACACACGTTTGAAATTCGACAAATGGTATGTTAAGTGGTTCGTAGGGACGAAAGTTGGCGTATGCCGAGCCATTTTATCGAGTGCTTTTCGCGACATATTTGCAAGCACTTGAAAAGTCACTTAACGCGATTTAATTCAAATTCTAGAGGAAATATCACAAATGGTTTCAGGGTTGATTTAAGCTTAAATCTCGGCTTGGGAGTCAAGTGACCCTGTGGTGAAAGCCTACTTTCATCTAAAACAGGCCTCAAGGAAATCGGAAACACAGCGTCCTTATTTTTGAGAAGATATATTTCATTTTCTTCTCACTTTAATTATTTATTGCTACCGGTATGTTGAGCAAATTCGCTTTCTTAAAACGAAACTTCCGAAACCAATATGATTTTCCTGGAGCAGTAGTGTTGCTTTCGTCATGTTGACGTCACCAAAACCATTTACGTGCCAAATATAGGCATTTAACCCATATTGAACATGAAAGAAGGCATGCATTTGAAAATTAATGAAATATTGTTCTAATTTTAAACTTTGTTGGCCCTGTGGATTCGCCGAAAAGGCAATTACCAGGACTGAAATTAACTTAATAGTAATTAAAGTCAGTTGATTGCTTTGTTTCTCACTGGAGATGATCACACGGGCCAGTACATGAAAATCACAAAGCTTTGGTCTAAATTGGTCATGAATTATTTTTTTACCCAAGTAAGTGGAACAAGCATTACGGGCGTTTTATAAGCAGTGCAGTATGTATGTCAACATAACACAACTGTAAGGGATTGTTCTGAATATCCAACGGTTAATATAACTGATCATACACGTTGACATTTGCCGAGTCAGGGTGAAACTAACCTTGTTTATTATATTTGATGTTGGCCGTGTCAGTGCGTCGTAGCAAAGAGGGAACAATCATGCTCCAATCGAAGATCATTAAAAACGAAATAGTCCTCACGGGAAAATACGAAAATACATTGCATGTCCAAGGTATTCAGTCATTTAATTGCGCACTTTTATTGGAGTGACTGAAAAAGTATAGAATTTTTTTGTCGATTTTAGGGATTGGATTTATGTGCCTGCTGCATAAATATATCTGAAAGGGGTTTTATATATGAAAGGATTACCCTCTCCGTCAAAATTGATATCTGAGGGTGTAAAGGGTTTACGCCTTGAGGCAGAGGGCCCAGTATAAAAACGAAACTGAACACCCCCCGGATATGCTGAAGAACTTTCCTAGTGATAAAAAAATTACAAAGAAGTCGATGAAAACTTGAAATGATAGTTTGCTGAAGTAGAAAAACACTGAAGATTAATGGTAAAGCACAATGGGTCAAAGATGATTAATAACTGGAGAGACTGGAAAGGATCAGAGTAATATCCGTGCGTGACATGCATGGCTGTGCTATTTTTAGAAATAATCGCTCGCCCACATCAGCGGTAGTCACGACATCCAAGAAGAATCACGCAAGAAAAAAAAAAAAACCTCACGGACCATAAAATTGACTTGCGTGTATGAGCTCAGCTGATTCTTGTTGGTCAAAAAATGAGTACTCACGAATAAATAATGATATGCCATTTTCATCTCTGTGAGAAAGAATTACTGTGGAGCAGTTACTGAAAAATATAACGCATAATAAAATCTATTGTAAACATGGCTAGTTCCGCACACAAAAATACCAAGATTCATTGTCAAATACATGTTAAACAAACCAGCCTCCAACTGAATAAATTGACTTTATATAAGCCTAGTTCCACGAACCGAAACAAAGTAATAATGTAGTGAGAAAATCTGGCCTTTTTATAATTGAATGAAAGTTTTTCTAGCTACACAATGAATAAGACTAGAATGCAAAACTACATCACGCAACGAACTAAACTAGAGCAACCCGTATTTCGTGACTCGTTGTTTTAAAACACTTTTCGTGTTTCATTCCACGAACTATTTTTAGACCCCTTTTTAGTCATTGTAAGCTTTTGTCTTTATGTCAAATATTTTGACCAAAGAACTTACAAGTTTTGAAACAAAAGATATAAAAGAACATTTCCTGTTTTAATCTGTTTATTATTTTAGTTTCAAAAGATTGCCTGACTTTTCACGACTTTTGCTGATTTGTTGTAAAGAACCACGCACAGTTATGTAGCTTCAAACTTCTTGCAAGAGCGGACAATTCGATGACCACCCTGCCTCTAAAAGGGATGATAAAATGCTAATTCTAAATTCAGTTTATCATCAGAGATTTCAGCTCTCTTTAAGTTCCACATGGAAGACAGGGAAACAAATACGCAGTACGAATGAAAAATATTTACTCATGCTCGCGTGGAATGATGTATATCAGCCCTTAAAAAAATCATTTGATACAGACATGAGGACATTTCAAGTGAGGATCATAACAGTAAATGTTACTGACAGATTTGGCATTCTCAAGCAAAAACATTTTACAGTATTTTGATTTCTTTTTTTTTTTGACGGTTTCTTTTCCTGTACTCAGACTAATTTTCCGGTGTATTCCGCCCCTTTTCAATGAAAATGTTATTTAGTGAAACCCACGCAAATGAAAATTTATGGACGTGATTATTTCGTTCGCAAAAACCCACCCACGAACTGAACATCAATTTCCTTTGTGGCAGATTACAAGACAGGAAACGCTTAACAAACGCTTGTGAGACCCAAATGCGGATATCCATGTTTGCATTAATTTTCAACAATATATAAGTGTTTTCCGAGGCGATTAAGCGAGGTGTCTGTACTCGATCATCCCAGTAGGTCGGCAATGTCAGTGAGTATATCTGTTTTCTGCTGAAGGAAAAGGGAAGAGTTTAAGCAATTTTTGAAATACCTAAAGACAGAGAACTTTCAAGAGTCTTCACTCATTGGTATTCCACTGGATTTTAAGGTTTGTAACACTTGCTTCGGATAATTCGGTTTTGTTGATTTGTCTTTCTGTCAACGGACAGTGGCCATATATATTACTTTTGTAACTAAATACATAAAAATCTTCGTAACTTAAACTTTTAGTTATAATCTGATCAAACAAATATTTATGGCATGCTAATGATTGCTTTAGCTTTCATCAAGTAGCTTAATTTGATGTCTTCCAAAGCTCTTGTTAGAATTTGCCCTTAAGAAAATTGTTCTCAAAAACGCCAAATCTTGGCACAATTACAATTCTCTGCAAAAAAAAAAAAGTAAATGATATACAGTTACATTGCTACCTTCGCCCTGTAAGGGATCTCTTTACTCTGGGCATCACACAAAAAATACATTCCAATAACTTGAGAAATTATTCAAAGGCCGTTTTTAATGGTCATCACACTTAACATTAATTGACTTCGAATGCCTTAACCAAGATTTAGTCAAGCGCATACATCATTGCCACAGCAAGATCTTTATTTGATCGCTTCAATTGCACTGGTATGATAAGCGCGCGTGTTTAAGGCCAAGACGTTTCAGCTCAAGTAACTGGTCTTAGATCTTCCCAGCTACAGTATAACAGGTATTCCGGATTTCTAACCCTAAATGTAAGTTTGCATGCAACATTTATTCTTCATTTTGAGCCTAACCGTAACGGTTTCAGTTGTCTTATCAAAGACAGCCAAACTTGATTCCACCATTGATTTAATTGTCTTCATGTACCCTCGTGGACTCAACCTTCGACGAAACGTAACGTGAACAGGCAAACGTTAAGTGTAGCTAGGTTTAGCGGGAAAAAAGCCGTGTTGTCCAGTAGGATGTAGAGCTATATTACCACCGCATTTTACACAAGATTACACGTACAATCAAAAGTCCGATATGATCTATAAGACTTATTTTGCGGCATTTAAATTGCTTGTATGGATGCTTTAGTTGCTCGTAAGTGAGCTGATTTATGGAGTAATTAAACTCAGCCTCCCTCCTGCCGATCGAGTTAAGTGCTTCAGGATTTGATTCAATTCAAACGACGTGAGACCGTCTTTGCAATTCAGTTACAGTATATTTTAGAGCTCTGTAGCAGCCCACAATGTTCTTGTCTGCTGTCAAGTCGATAGATGCCTAGCATTGCTCGAAAAACTTGCAACAAATAAGTGAAATTCGATGGGTTGCAATCACGTAGCAAGTGGAATTCAGTATGTGTTTAAGGGACGCATGATTAATTGTTATAATTGCAGTAACCACAAGGTGAATATCTTTGCAGGAGTGAAACTAAACCGGAATTCATTAAGATTCAGTTGCGATTGCTTGTCAGTGTAATACACACCTTACTAGATTTTATAACAGTTAACTGGCGTCCGACGCTTCAAGGGAAGCAAACGAAGACATTTTCACCAATCCGCCATCCATGCTAAGTTTATTAATATTTACTCTATTTTCAATGTCCCTGATAAAATCTCAGTTATTATGACAATCAGTCTGGGCAAATAACTATAAAAGTAACGTGTTACTGAAATATATCTTGAAGCGTCACAATCGTATATGCCGCATATATTTTGTGTATACCTTACTTCGATCATTTTCTAGTAGACTTCCGCTACTTTGCTCAGAAAGCATCCAAGCTTAAGAGGCGGTTTCAGTGACATTGTTCTGAATGTCGCGACGAAACAGATGAGCGGTTAACCCGAATAAATTAATAAGCAGTTCAAAAAGGATTATACCTCATTTGAGTAAAGTTCGTTCTGAAAGGGTGTAGCTCTGTTGCGGAAGAAGAATCACTTTGAGGGATTCAAATTTCAAAGCTAGCGTTGTAAATTTTGTTTCTTGTTCCAAAATGTCCAACTTTTATTTAGTACGGTGACAGTCTCATCTTTGAATTAAAGAAATATTTGGGTTGTGAAACTGGTTTTACCTCTTTTGCCAGAAGGAGCTGACGAATTTGCCTTAATAACCGTTCTGAACAAATCATGATTTTTGGCACGTTTAGCTGTTAATTGAGTTCAAAACACATGGCAAACGTTGTTGAAACAGCACAGAATAAACACAAGACTGCGGTGAAGAACCCTTGCAGCTTATCGACTTCTCGCCATGGATTTTCCGGTGTTTGGAGAACAAGAGAGACTTATGCTTCTTAGCACAGGAAAATAACTGCGAGATACAATGTAAGGCGACCACGAGGGATGGGAGGGCGGGGACGTCATAGTTACTACGCGTGGAAACCCATGCGAGGCTTTTCATTTTAACGACTTGGAATTACTAGCTATGGGGTTTGTCTATTTAATGCTCACTGAGGGTGTGATTTATTCAAAGGTGTACTGAATAATGACCGGATCTTTGTAAAGGAAAAGCGTTTTAATTTTACAAGATTGCGCATTCTTCCATATTACGCGTCTTTTAGTCAACTTGTGAGCTTGCTTGATCATGCTTTCATCATAAGACAGTCCGTCATTGGTCATAATCATTACTTAACACAAACCTTATATTGTCATCGAATGACAAACGTCACGCCGAGCAGAAGACTGCCTTTCAGGAAGCGATCCAGGAAATGATTATGATAACCCAGTGAGATTTATTGAGCAGCGTGCCATGGATTAATTACGATACCTTGTTGAAAGTTTAGAGTGCACTTTAGAGCACTTTTCTGGTTCACTTTCTTAATTAGCTTTGCTAAGCTGGATGAAAGTCTCGTACAGTCGTAGAAAGCGGTTTTATAATGTATTTTGACGCTATTGTACTTTTTGAAGCTGTGCGCTATTGAGTGCGTACTTTTAATTGTGCTGTTAATCCATGCAAATAAGGCAAATTAATGTTACGGAGCTTCGCGCTCTTACACAGCTATGATTTACGAATGCCATCACAGTCGGCAAGTTTGAATTTACCTTACGAGTCTGTTCATTGTCATCTAAAGCTCTTCGCAAAAAGTCCAAGGTCCTTAGGAAGGTCTGCAAATTACGTCTGTCTTGTCCCGGCCCAATCTCCGACAGACTTCTGCGACGTAATTTTCTTGTAAGTTTTCGGCCAAACCTTCGCAACTGAACAAATAGAGCACATAACTCCGCGAAATCATTGGAAATACGTAAGTTTTCTTCATTAAAAGTTACTTTTATTGAAGCGAATTGACTTGCTTTTAGTTTCTTTTTTGTCCGTACGCTCTTTGATTAGCTTTTTCATTGTCTCGAACGAGCAAAGAGTTTCGTCATCGAGACGACTTGAAGTGTCTAATTGTTTAGTCTAATCAGTGATGTGAATAGTAACGAAAACTATGTAAAATATCTTCTTCTGTGTTTATATAGATTTACACCATACTTAGGACATGTTGAACTAGCTTGATACCCAACTAGACGATATATCCGTTATCGATTTTAAAGCGGGAGAATTGCGACGTGTTCTTTGTATTTATTTAACTGCAAAACCATTTATTAGGATAATTAAAAGCCTCATGTTTACATACGTTTCCGTCCAAAAACTTGGAACCTTTGGGTGGTATTCAGGTACAACAAAGTAACCAAAAAATCTGGCAGGGAACCGGACAATAGCGGACAGCTAACAAACAGAGACATGTCAAATTAACTATTGATAAATAGGTATTTTTATTGATATGTTTTACAGTTGCGCGTCATTTTGTTATCTGTACATGGCAATACTACAATCCGCACTAAACTGGATTCTTGTTGTTATTTATCGCAGATAAACCAGTAAAAAACCATGGCTCTGGAGTTATTGGCACTTGCAGTTGTGGTCATTGCCGCTGTACTTCTATACAATGCTGTTTCACACCAGAGGGAGAACCCGAAGCTGCCACCTGGTCCAGTTCCTTTCCCGATTATTGGAAACATGTTGCAAATGGGAACAAAACCACATCTTGGTCTTACGAAGCTCGCCAAGAAGTTCGGCAAAGTATTTCGGCTAACCGTCGGAATCCATCGGATCGTGGTTGTCAATGCCATCGATGTTGCTAGGGAAGCACTCGTTAAGAAGTCTAACGACTTCGCAGGCCGACCTCGCCTTTACACGGCCGATCTTATCTCCAGAGGAGGGAAGGATATCGCTTTTAGCGACTTCAGTCCGACATGGAAACTGCAAAGAAAAATCGCGCATTCCGCGCTCAAGATGTTCGGACAAGGCATCAAGCCTATAGAAGAGAAAGTTTGCCAGGAGATTGACGAGCTTATGATACGTTTTGAAAAAGTTGAAGGACGCGCACATGATCCTCAGGATGACATCGTCTTGGCTGTGATTAACATTATCTGCGCATTTGTATTTGGGTCCCGTTATGACCTAGACGATCCCGAGTTCTACACCATACTCCGCTACAACCATCAGTTCGTACAAGGATTCAGAGCTGGAAATCTCGTGGATTATTTCCCGTTCCTGCGCCACTTCCCTAGTAAGGGATTACAACTGATCAAGCAGGCTGTCAAAGACCGTGATACTATTCTGCGAAAGAAGTTCGACGAGCACAAAAACACGTACCAAGATTGCGTGACGCGTGACCTGACCGACGCCCTGATAAGAGCCATGCGAGAGTCACAGACCGAGAATCCCGAGAAAGCATTACTGATTACCGAAGACCACGTGGTGTTAACAATGAATGACATCTTCAGCGCGGGACTGGAAACCACTTCCACCTGCGTGCTGTGGGCACTTGCGTACTTAGCTATCAATCAAAAGGTGCAAGAGCGACTCCATCAGGAACTGGATGACGTCATCGGGAGAGAGCGCCGTCCCGAGTTGGCAGACAAGCCAAACTTACCATATTTGGAAGCGACCATACATGAAGTGTTGCGGTATAGCTCGTTGGTTCCTTTGCTTTTCCCGCACTCGACCACAACAGACACAAATTTGAACGGGTTTGAAATTCCCCGAGACACTATTGTGCTGTTTAATGTGTGGGCCATGCATCACGATGAAAACGAGTGGCAGAATCCGGACGTATTTGATCCTTCACACTTTCTTGACGCGGACGGCAAACTTATCTGCCCCGGATCACTCAGTTATTTGCCTTTCGGGGCCGGAAGGCGCGTTTGCCTTGCAGAATCACTCGGGAAAATTCAGCTTTTCCTTTTTATCTCTCGCTTGCTACACAAGTTTCGCTTTAGCGTCCCACACGACGCCAAGGAGCCGGATTTGGAGGGCATCTTTGGTGCCAGCTTATGCCCAAAGCCATATCATTTGTGTATAGAAAGGCGTTGCTAGAGACATCTGAGCATATTCACAGACTTAACACCATCTGGTCAAGCTAACAAAACTGAGCCGAGTCCAGTTAACCTTCATTGTTAGTTTTGAACGACAAAAACAAACACGTTCAACCAGTAGAACTACCTGGTACATATTATCAACATTTGTATTATTAACCGTGGTTTAGTGTGAAACTTTAAACGCCATGCAAATACTGTCATTATGAATTTGCAGCGCGGATGAAGCAAGTGATTGGAAAATACAATATACGAATGATTGAACAAGATCATTCTATGCAATTTACACCCGTACTCGTGTAATGGTTGAGGGCAGTGTCCCTGAGTTCAAACGAGGACTATGGAAATTTATAAACTGAGATACTTACAACAACTCTTTTTTTTTCCTTGAGAGTTGAAACATGTATATTCAAGTGGAAGTACGAACAATTTTTACATTTAAGATATTGACTCAGCAAAGTCACAAAAGTTTACAACAATGCAGTACTTTTGTACAAGTTTGTTTTTTTTTTGCTCCCGGCCCAGCAGGTCGAGTATATTATTAACATTGACTTAATATTATAGTTTCTATATTTTACTTGATGACATTATCCATATGAATTAAATGACTATTATTTTATACCTTTGGATTTTGTGCATTTTATCAGTCGAAAATGAGTAACGACTAGTGACATTTTGCAACCATCCTGACGACATTCGTTCTAGACTCCTGATATATTCTCCCGATGTGTTGCTTGAAGACTGGGTAGCGATATCCAATATGGCGACAAAAACAAAACGAAACTTTCAGAAGTTATACATTTAGAAGCTCCGAAACAAAACTCAAAGGCTCTAGGAAAATTTGATTTGACAACGAAATATTTCATACATGAACGGAAATTTGGCACGCCAATAATGGATTTATACATGATATGCACGTCGATTCTCGTGAAAACCTCAGAGCAGTTTTATTGGCATTTCACAAAGCTTTCTTGCTTGAGCTGACTGTTTTCAGATGTTTAAGGTATCAGTATACCCCAAAATTTGACCATCCAAAATTGACCATTTTTTAAAAAAATTGTTTTTAGTTTTTCGTTTTTCAGATAGATCTTATTACGATCTTTCATTTAAAAAAATTCCATGAAAAAAGATATGAGCAAAAAACGTTTTTTTGCATAAATTATGTCTTATTGATAGCTGTCAACGGGTTGTCACAGAAGCAAACTTGCATTAAAAGTTGCGTGACAGATTGCCGCGTATGAATGATTACCAAACGTTTGTGTTTGGTATAGTCGACGAGCTGGTCTGTGTCAAGAAGGCATAGCGATGTTGATCGCGTCCTCCCGCTCAAATCCAACCAGAAACGAACTTGATTAGTAAACCTCTAGTACCTCTGTACTTTGGGAAATATGGCGTATATTCGGAAAACCTTATATATACATTACTGGGGTTTGCGTCAAATGTCCGATCGTAAAGGACGTAAAGCGGCACCAACGAATGATGGTCATTTTGGGTATACTGATACCTTAATAGTTAGCTGAGATGTCACATGTTATACACAGTCGCTGAATATATAAACAATAGCCTCCATTCAGGCGCGAAAATACGCTCGGATATTTGTCCGCGGACATTATCTGTTCCGAGAAGCGAACCTGTGAGCTTCGAGGTACAGATAATGTCCAAGAACAAATCTCCGAGCATATTTTCGCGCCAAATGAGGGCTATTGTGTTTATTATCCTTCAAATATTTTTCACAACACGCGCGGCTTTGAAATTTGGGGAATATCCTCGGATATTCCCCAGTTTTAGCTGGAGAATATTCGGTCACGTGACGCGTTTAAACCAATCGCACGCGAACGAAAACAATTGATGGGTCATTAAAACAATGTATGGCGGAATAGATAAAAAATAGCCTCCATTTGGCACGAAACTTTGCTCGGATATTTGGAGCCATAATCGGGGACAGAGACCGTATGTCTTGGAATCCGCGCGCACCTATGATATGGGACAATTTTTTTTTTTTAGAACAAATTGCGCCATCCTGACTTCATATATCCGCGCGGATCCACGCACATGTCGGGGGCTCTCGCGTGGATGTTTTCACGCTGCCTGATCAAATGGTGAGAGTGGCAAGATTCTCTTGCAGATTTTTCACAGCGATGGCAGGGAATAAGAACCAGGGCTCTAATATGTTGGTTTATGCTCTGAGCTAATGGAAAAGGTGAGATTTTCAGGGTCGAGAACAAGACTTCAATTTCGCACTGTGAATGAATAATATTTGCTCTCGCTAGTTGTACGAGTAAAGATTTTGCGTTTGCTCTGTGAAGAAAAGTTACGTAAGAAAACTCTTTACTCTGGTATCGAGTTAATTTGTGAGTTTCCCAAACAATCTTAATCATAACCAAACCCTGTTTTTGATAGTTTCTTTTCGTTTCTGTTTGTTTGGCGAGTTTGCAAAAGTTTTTGAAAGGAAAGTCTGAAGCCCCAGCCAAACGATCGCAACATATCAACACGACATATCGCAACATTGTTGGTCCAACATTTACAAGCTCCGGCCAAACGATCGCAAAATTTCAGCCCAACATATCGCAATATTGTTGGACGCAACATGTTGCACACGTTTGGCCACCCTGTCGCGACGTGTTGCGACATGTTGGATATTGAAAATCGAACTACAGCGCATGCCCGAGTGCAACATTGTTGCACGACCCTGGCCAAACGAGTACAACATCATGTAACATCCACAAATGTTGCATGAAAAATTTGACCAGTTTCAAACTTGGGCCAACAACACCCAGCATGTCGCAACACGTCGCAACACATCGCAACAGGGTGGCCAAACGCACGCAACATGTTACGCCCAACAATTTTGCGATATGTTGCGTTGAAATGTTGCGATCGTTTGGCCCGGGCTTGACGCGTACAAGTAGCTCATTTGCATAGTGCAGCGCGTGCACGTTTAAGGTCATTCCTCACATTTGCATTGCGCATCCTTACTGCGCATAATTTATGGCGTCATTAGCGCGCGCTCGTGCACGCGCACATTGAAAACATGACGGAATTGCCTTGATATTGAGCTCT
>Ga0126339_10001435_pt1 | contig 16159 bp, 11 predicted proteins | sample OrbTmetagenome_2_FD_92532 | JGI IMG/M metagenome (GOLD analysis project Ga0126339, IMG submission 92532) | Coral microbial communities from Petempiche,Puerto Morelos, Mexico - Orbicella T R C metagenome | ecosystem: Host-associated > Invertebrates > Cnidaria > Coral | place: Petempiche,Puerto... | reverse complement strand
GTTCATATCAAATTTGATACCAAAAAAACAGGCTTAAAACATTGAAGTGATTGGTTTCAATCACATAGAAAACTCAAAGGATACAATGAGTGGATTAAAAACTAACCTCTAAAGCGTATTTTTTGCAAATAAGCAACAGGTATATAACTCACAAAAATTAGGTCTACGATCAATATCTCACTGTATATATACCAGCATGGGTCAGATCAGGAATTCAGGATCGAATTGCATTCAGTTTGTAATGCTACCAGAAGTGTAACGCTTATATTCTGTTTGATGGCGTTTAGTGCTATTGATTTTGGAAATACGACTTTCAACCACGCTGTACAAATTCAAGACATCTTATTTATTTATCTTTTTTTAAAGGGACTGGAAAGTAGACCTTGGAGACTCAAGCATTTGTAGCTTTATGTATTTGTGACAGGCTGTGTTTAGCATTTTATTTTGTTAGTGTCCAAGCTCTCGGTTCACACAACTCACTTGCGTTTAAATGAAATTTGACAACAAATAACAGGCTAAAATGTTGAAGTGACGGGTTTCAGTCATGCAGAATAATCTAAAGTTGACAATGAGTGGATTAGAGGTTAGTTTTTAGTGGATTCTGAAGCGTATCTTTTGCAAATAAGCAAACAGGTATATAACTCACAAAAATTAATTGCTAAGTGGGTGTCTCGAAAACACAGACCTCAAAAACGCAGACCACAGACCGCAGACCTTAAAAACACAGACCTTGAAAACGCAGACCTTGAAAACACAGACCACGAAAACACAGACCTCGAAAACGAAGACCTTGAAAACGTTGTCTGTGTACTCATTGAGAAGCTTCGTTTTTTTATAAAGTCAATGGGAAAAAGAAGATTTAAAAGAGCCCACAACTATCATCAGGACCGGTTCTTAAGTTTATTAATAAATTGAGCTTACATGAAATTTCCAAGATGGCGGACGCATTGCGGATTTCCGACTCTCTTCTCCTTTGATTGTAAGTGCAGCTTTCTTTTGCAGAAAATCGAGCCCAGAATAAGTTGGAGTATCATCAAGTAAGGTATTTGTTAACGTTTAATAAAGTACACCGTAGCTTTCCCTTCTAAGTGTTATCTATAAGTTGTTTTTTGATTCCAAATCATTAGCTTCATATTTTAAGGAGAGTAGATCATATTGATACCAGTAGAAGACAAAAGTAAAGTTCCAATCTCGTTCCCAGATTATTCCATTGATTGGTAAAGTTCCTGATGTGCCGTCACCCCCCATATTGAAAATTCCGTTCAATTGAGTAACTGCTGACCACTAGTAATGCAGCCTACAAATCTGTCAGGCATTCCATTTGGAAACGAGAGACTGGTGCGAGTTTTTCTCACACGACAAGATCATCGATCGACAATTTTAGATCAGACGAGAAAAAAATACAGACTTGTTCTATATTTCATTAATCTATCGACTAATTCATCAACATTAAGGCCTCTTCGATGTGGAGCTCGCTGCACAACCCATCCGCTCACTTTTCCGTGTGATCGCTAACACCTGCCTGATTGATCTTTATCCTTCCTCCGCGGTCGGCAGGTTTCTTTTACAGGTCACAGGTCACAATCAAAAGAGCACTCAGTAAAACTCGTGAGAGGTTTATCGCTGTTTCCATGCAACAAATGTCAACTAAAAATGTTTTACTGTATAATTTTAATGAAAAAATTTCTAGGGGTGGTATATGTACGAAATGGGTTGAAATGTAGCTTTCAGACATGTAGTTTACATGCTTTAATGATGCTAAAATCTCCAAAAAAAAGTGAACAATTATACAATTATACCTGCAAAAGTCGTTGGTTCACAGATCATGCATAAGTAAATGCATAATTCACAAATCAGTGTGCGCCTCTTTCGTTTTCATATTATATTGAAAGACTACAAAGAATTTATAATTTCAACAGAAATAAGTCTTGGCTTTCTTTGGATCATTTTTTTTTTATTTCAGTGCTACAGCTGATTTCCCTTAAGTGTTTTTTTTTTTCAGAAAAGAGCTGTTATAGTAACACTTGGGATGCACTTGTATGCATCTGTTTCATGATGTTTTGGCATAATTTTTGGTGACCTGTGACCTGCAAAAGAAACCTGCCGCCCTGCGGCCGGTTCATGCTTGATGATTTACAAACTGGAAAAGTTATCAGATCAGCGATTTCAAGCAAAGCTTTTGCCGTCTTATCCCTCTGGAAATTCAGGGCTGAAACCCCCCCTCCCCCATGCGTTTGGAATTCCAAACTGCGTTACCCCCCCCCCTTCCCCCCCCCCATTCCCTTAGAATTCCAGTCCAAGAAACCCCCCTCTCCTTCGGAATTCCAAGATGCTGCCCGTGGTATGGTATAGATATTTTCTGGAATCACCCAATCTGTTCATTTTCCGATGTTTCACCACTGCCCTTCAATAACTGGAGACATTTTGCACCGATAAAGTTGAAACTTCAACAATAGGCCCTTTGCAGCTGGGGTCACGTTAATTTTTCCTGGAAAATTTTTATATTATGGGCTATAACTTGAAGAATGCCAGAAATGGAAAGAGCACATCGAAAATATTAAAATGGCCAAGTTTGAGGCCCCTGGCATTAAAGAGTAAGTTTATACGACCGTTTGAATTTTCAGAAAATTTAGAGGATTTGTATGGAAAATGTTGCTGGAGAGCAAGGCCTTGCTCTCCAACAACTTTTTCCATACAAATCTTCTTATTCTTTTAAAAATTCAGACTGTCATAAAATCTCATTCATTAATGATTGGGGCCTCAAACTTGGCCAATTTGATATTTTCGACATGCTTTTTCCATTTCTCGCATTCGTTTAGTTATAGCTCATAATTTTATGAAAAATAGGTCACGTGATGACTTACTGCAAAGGGCCTATTGTTTAAATCGCTAAGAATAATTTAAAAATCAATAACTATAGATTACTTACTATAGATTATCGATTTTATCGATTCAACACGCCCACACTAATGACACGAGCCAGCCCAAAGAGCCTTTGATTCCTTACCTCACCCTTGTATTTTCTGTTAATAACGAAAACCTTTCCTCCATTTCGTGCGGATCTGACGATAGAGCAGCCATGGTTTGAAATCATTCAGCGGTAGATTTCATCGGGCTTCTAGTATGTGGTATAAATACTGCATCACCCGAGGCTTTGAGTTTTCAAAGGTACTGCGGAAAACAAAATGGCGGACAGTTGGGTTCGACAGTTGTTGTTAATTTGAACTCAATTTAATTATATGGTTATAGTCTAATAGAACCCGCAAATATTCAAATATCGAGTGTGAGTGTTTTCACTATTTTCAACGCAACTGTTTGAAAGCAGCCGAAAGCCTGGCAGCATAATATGTCTGTGAATTACGCAGCCGGCCTTTCTTATTACCCCCACAAAGGAAAGTGTGGATTGCCTGAGGTACAATATATTAGATCTTGCACTGAATCTACTGTTTGAACAACAATAAACAACATTTCTTTTTATTACGGATACGTTTTCCTGTTTTTATCCTGTAGGTTTTCGATTCTCCCGAGCAGTTCGACCAAAAGATGGCAGAATTCACAAGGGTTGTTCGCGAGTCCAAGTACATTGTGTTTCACACAGGAGCGGGTGTTAGTACATCAGCGGGAATCCCTGACTTTAGAGGACCAAAAGGAGTATGGACTTTGGAGGAAAAGGGAATAACTCCGCAAATGGAGACGACATTTGATGATGCCAGACCATCTCTGACTCACATGGCTTTGGTCAAACTCGTGGAAGAAAATGTCGTTCAGTACGTTGTGAGTCAAAATGTGGACGGGCTGCATGTAAAGTCGGGACTTACAAGGTATAAATATCTGTTCAGGGAGCGAGTGAAATCCTCTATGAAAAGCTCATTAAATACATTGTGATTCAAATTCATGATAAATATTACCAGGGTATGTCCAGTAATATCAAGTGAGTGGTGGAACATGAGGAAACATCATTTTGTCCAGAGACATGTGACATAAGACGGTAGTTACTAAACAAGGAATGACCTAAAATGATCTTGACTGATGTCTAAAACGACCTAAAATAATCAAAAATAACCTTGACTTATGTCTAAAATGATGTAAAATAACATTTAAACTAAACTGGAACAGTTTAAAATAGCAATTGCCAGCAATAGACAACAGAAGGTATCCGGTTGTTTTGCCAATGAGTTGTTTCGCGAACGTCTCGTTCGCCAGCGTCTTAGGTTGATTGGCCAACGTCCTAAGTCGCTTCGCCAACGTCCTGCTGGTCAATTCGCCAATGTCAGGTATCCAGCACTAACGAAAAAAAAAAAAGCTGCTTGTTGATGTTTGGAATGCAATCCTGATCTTTGGGTGATCCTTGACTGACTTTACATCAATTTGCATGTTTTTGATAGTTTCACAAGCCGGCTCATGGGCACTACATCGCGGTAATTTTCACAGTGAAAATATGACTGTTGAATACCAGAGTTCGATGGCTTCTGATGGCTTCTTAGCAGGAGGGGTAGTGTGGCAGATTCGCACTTACTATTATAACAGCTTAGGATATTCACACAATATCCAGCTTCGGTTTGTTTCGAGTTTGAAGAGACATCAAACGATTAGATGATGAAGAAAAGAGGTCAAAGACGTTGGCGAACGAGTCGTTGGCAAAACAACTTGTTGGCAAAACAACTGCAAATCAAACAGAACAACAGAAATGAATGCAAGGGCTGAGTGCTTACGTTTAAGTCTGAGACATGGAGCTCAGATGCCGTGAACATTTAAAGACTGAAGATGACTTGATTAATGCAAAAGATTTCAGAAAATTCTTGAGGAAATTCTGGATGATTACTGGCCAACTTGTGGACCACGGAATGATGACGTAAGCTTGCAAGGAGCTTGCTAAAGTATAGCACAAAAAATCGGAAAGCAGAGCGAGCCATGTCCTTTGCAAAATTTTTCTGCCCAGACATACACTCAGCTGACATAACTTGCTGATACTGGTTTTTAGCGCTAGGGAGCCTGTCCACTGGTTGACTGCAAGGATTTAGCTTATTGCCTCGAGATATGTTTCTGTACAACATTCAAAGAATAAAATATATATTTAGCCAAGCCTAAAAGTGGAGCTCCTGATTGCAATCAGTTAACCATAAAAGTAAAAAAAGATTTGTTTTTCATGGATCAGAAACTCAAAAAATGATCAACTCTTAGTCTGTACATGTAATTGAAATTATTCAGTGTGTGGTTGCACTATTTTTCTTTTCCAGTTGAAGACTTAATAGGGACTTTTCAAGAAAAGAGGGGTTAATTTGTGCCAAAACATTGCCCTTGTACATAGCGCCTCCTTCTCCCCCACAGACTAATAACCTGGCTTGAGAGGTCAACAGTGTACAATAAGAGTGACAGGCCTACACTCCCTAGCACGTGTTTTAGTCATTTTGTTCATAGTTTGGTTTTAGCAAGTATCTTAATTTTGCGCAACCGCACTCTTTTGTAAGATATGAAGGGCGGGTCTTTGTCGATTATCTTGGTTTCACTTAGTATGCCACTTAAGAACACCTTAGATCATTGTACTTCTACCAACTGCTATTTTGGATCTGAGCATCATTTTTGGTTATTTTTATTTTAGAAAAAAGTCAAGGTTATTTGCGATCATTTCAAGGTCATTTTTAGCCTCTTCCAGGCGTTCAGTTAGTTGGGGCGCAGGGCAAAAAATGGTGAGCAGCAAAATAGGGGAAAAGCGCAGCAAGAGAAAGCAAAAGAGTGCCTGTGGGCAAACTTAACAAAAGGTCGTTCCAGTATACTTGGATTTGGTATACCCTCTGATTGGCCAATTTTGACAGGTTTTGTCAATACTCATGAGTTACTGATGCAGAAGAGAAATGCAATATGGCAGTGGTCAGAGTAAAATGAGGTAGACAGGCCTACACGACTCCTACAGTTCGTGACATTTGTACATTTGCCATTCTCTTTTCAGTCTCTCAACCTTTCTTTGCTTCACACGTGTTCATTAAGCACACTTTATGTTATGTTATTAAGGCTCGGCTGTTTGCGAGTACAGTATGTTGTTTCTTATAATAGATGTAGAGATCACTTCATGGAAAATGCGAGGGTACAAATTTTATTCATGAGTTGAGTTTTCTGATACGTATCAACAAGTGAATAAAATCGTACAAAGCATTTTCCATGCTGTAATGTGTTTGTTTCATAGGTACTGAGACTTTCTCGTGTAGTATTTGGTAGACAAATTGCAGAAATGGGGCAATGAAAAGTGTAAAAAAATAGTTTTAAATGGCTCATCAACAACTAAGTTAATGAAAGCTTATAAATTTACAAAACTTACTGTGTTCAACATATATCAATACAGTCAAATGTCTAGAAGCCTGTCATTTTGAATTCCTGGCTTCTGAACCATTGTCTTCATTGAACCAGTTGAGTTTGTTAACGCCAGCAGCGCTGGACTTGAACCAGCCTTTTCTTGCGAGCGAGTCTGCCTTTAAAAGTATTGTTTATGGCCAGGTAAAAGGGAGCATCATCTTGATTCATTTCCTTAGGTCTCTTCCTGACAAAAATTTGTAAACTGCGACAGGATTTCTTTCAGTTCCGTCGGTCACAAACATTTTCGGTGGTACAGCTCTGGCATCGCTGTAGTCTGAACCAGTTCTAGTTTTTGTCTGTCTTTCATTAAACTCCAATTACTCCACTCCGCTTGCTGTTTTGTGTAGCTTAACATCTCCCCAGCACATATCATGATGTTCTTTGTACCCATGGGAGTCCAAAGTGGAGAGTGTTGTTTAGCCAGAGCATGCTTAAAAGTGTCTCAGGACCACACATACTGAGCAAACCCTTGTTGTACAATACCTTTAACTCTTCGCTTGTCAAAGCTACCGATGCGTTGGGTTTATTTCCTTTTCCTTGCTTCTTTAGCTGTTTTTGCTTGGATTGAAGAACTTTTCTGGTTTTCTTAAAGACCAAGTCATTGATTATTCTGGTAGAATTGCCCTTTTTCTTCAAGTGTTGTTCAAAACTGGCAATTAAACTTTGAAGCGAAGGTGGTTCGTACTCTGTGTCATCTTTAGTGCGGACGGAGATGATAAATTGGCCAATGTTTTCATTCAGCTCAGCGGCTGAAATATCTTCAATTTTCTTGTCTTTGTCCTTCATTTTCAAATGTCTTTCAGGCAATCTTTTCTCTCATTCACTTTTTGAGTGGTATTTTTGTTTTCTTGTCCTAAAATAAATTCTTCAACTGAGCAAACAGAAACAAACCTTCCCTCGGCCATTTTTCAAAGCATGCAGGTTTTTGCGCAACGGCTCTCGGATGACATTCTCTTCAGTACGTTCATTGATCATTAGTGAAATTTCATCGTTTGCCTTCCTGATAAGACAAACGGTATTTTTTCATGGTGAAATTTTGTCATTCGTGCTCCTCATTGGCTCCATTTAGAATCAGTACGAATTTTATTCACTATGATTTTCATGGGTAGATCTCAGTACCTATGAAATAAATGACATTTATCTTTGTCTGATTTTTCTTCAGAGACTGCCATAGCTTTAGTTCGAGGCCATTGCGTTACTTTGAGAAAGAATGCCATGATTTTCCAGTCAATTCTTGTTGATCTGTATGGCCCCACAAATGATCCCAGCTTACAAATGATCCCCGTACTGCAAATGATCCCCAAATTATACCGCAAATGATCCCAGGACCGGAAATGATACCCAGATTGTACCATAAATGATCCCGGACTGGAAATGGTCACCTCGCCATAAACTTTGGAAATGTGAGGACTCAGGAATTTAGACAGTGGATTTAAATTTATGCAGTCGCTTTTTTATGACCGTGAAACTCAGAAAACAGTGAACATTTGAATTTGTTTTCAAAAGGTTAATTTGGTACTGAACCAATCACTATAAAGTTCAAGACACGCAAGAAAACCTAAAAACCACAAGCAATAGGCCACGTTCAATATATCAATATTCTAACATCAATCTGAGGCTTTCGGATCAAAATTGCAACTTTTTTAAAGTTTCCTTTGTCTTTCAATTCCCAAAAGAGACTTGGATACAAAGAAAACACCACCAAACGTAGAAGTTTGTCCTGAAAGCCTTGGACCCATGTTAGAACATTGATATATTGAACGTAGCCTGTTACCGCTGGTGTTTTAGTTTTCTCACCCTTTATTGGCTTTTTCCTTGCCGCACAATAATAATCTGTAACTATGTCTGGTATTCACGGTTTTCTGAGTTTCACAGTAATAATACAATATTTTGATGCAACAGTTACTATATGAAACGCAAGAAAATGTGCAGTATGAACAATTTGAATGCAAATTTCACAACTTTAAAAATGATATCCAACGTTATGCAATCCTGTGTTTGAAGTTTGTACTTTAGCTGGATCCTTCCCTGAATGACTTTATTGGGTCTGGGCCTGAGATGTATGGTAACACATGCAGGATGTATGTTCACTATATCCTCAAATTTGGAGACAACTGAGAATTCCCAAGTGGATTGACTACATTTTTACTACAGTAACTGGCACGAAGGAATCTTAGAGACTTTCGTGGGAGCCCGTGGCTATCTAGGACGCAGGTGTAAGAAGTGTACAGGGAAAAGTTCTACGCGGTTAATTAGATGGCAGAGGCATCTTCAAAGATTCATGTTTCTTTTTGCAGCACGTTTCCTAAATGAAAAATTTATGCAGTCGACACATGTCAATTTAGTATTTTGCGCAGTATGAGAAACGTTTTTTATTGCTGATTTTATGCCTGAGGTGCTTGTCTTTTCTTCACCTAGGATAATTAAGAAAATATGCATCCATCCATAGACTTTTCATGGAGTCCATGCCATTCCTCACTTTTTGCGGTGGAATCAGTTCCGGTCCCAGGATCATTTGCGGTGCAATTTGGGGATCATTTGCGGTATGGGGATCATTTGTGGGCTGGGAACATTTGTGGGGCCGTACAGATCTCCTGAGTAGGTGTTAGCATGCTTCATGCAAGGAGTATATCCAGTTGGCGATCTAGCATTTATTTGTTGTTTTGGCGCTTTCAGCGATTTTCTTTCTACAAACGCAGAGAATTATTTCTCAACATAGCTGCTGACAATTGAAAGCCACAAGCCAGCAATCATGTTATGGGTCCCTGTAGGCAGTCTATAAGTGGGCGGAAGGACCTTTTGTTAAGTTTGCCCACAGGCGTTCTTTCGTTTTCTCTCGCTGCTCTTCTCCCCTATTTTTTTCGCTCACCGTTTTTCACATTGTGCCCAACTAACTGAACGACTGGAAGTGGGTAGGTCATTTAAGACATCAGTCAAGGTCATTTTAGGTCATTCCTTGTTTTCGTAACTATGGGCATCATAAGACTCCAGTTTGAACCTGGACATTTGCTTCTGTGGAGTTTACAAACCATTTGAGTCCTATTATACTTCTGTGGGGTAATTTTCAAGGTTGTTGCAAGTTGCTGAAAATCATAATTTAGTGCTACTATGATGAAATTTGCATCTTTCCAATCTAAGCCATTTTAAAACATAACCGTTTAGTCTGTATGAGAAGACAAATGCTGTTTACTACCATATTTTCAAGTACCATTATCTCTTTTTGTTCTAGAGATATTTGAGTTCTAAAAGTATGCAAATTAGCCAAGTGATGACATCCAATTTGTATCAAAATGTTATATTTTTGGCAGTAAGATTCTACTAGATGTGCTCCATGATAAGAGCTTAACAGTTTTATTACCATGGCAACACACTGGGTTCCAGACCTCCCCAATATTAAAGGCTTTTCTGGCCATCTTTGGCGTTTCATTTTGCCAATAATGCCTCATCTGCATGATCCAGCAAGCATATAAATGTATTAGGTGAGTTTGTGACCTTGTTTAAGGCCTTGTTTGGAAATCGCACTCTTACACTGGCACTTTGAAAGAAAGCCCCATCAACCTATACATTTTCTGAAAACTTAATGGTTATAGAATACAATCATATCTTTGAAACTTTCTAAAAAGCCATTGTCGCAGTGATATTAAAACAAATACCCAGAAACACTGTTTTGCTTAAACTGGTGCGGTTCCGCACGTGAATTATCGCAGTGGCATGATTAACATCGGAAATGACTTTTCACACATCGCCCTCAAAAAGGCTGTTGGCAATTTTCCAGATGTGGTTTGGTTTTTTTTCTACAGCCTTCTAAAGTTTAATATTTTCAATGTGGACATTTCCTTCTACTAAAGAGGTCATAACTTTGAAACAGAAGCGAAATTAAACAAAGCCCGACACCCTTTTTCGAACAAGTATCCTGGCACATTCCTGCCGATTTTCAGCCAATTCCGTTGGAAGACACACGTAAACAAACTAAAAATGTTCATCCTTATATGCAGTTTTATTTTGTCAAGAAAAAGACGAAAAAACCTTATGTGAGATTGGTATGATTAGGTGTTAAAAATCCCCTCCGCACTGACAGATGCCTACAATTCTGGCACGGAAACCCATCGCAGTGAAATCATCCAAGTAGCAACAAACTATCAAGAGCTTTATACAGGTTCGTATTTAACCTGCCGTGGTTTCTTTTACTTAGAAGATTCTGTCGGCGGCATTGGTATCATCTTGCTCAAGTTTAGGCTTCTTCATGTTCCAGACATTTTTTGAAACCATGCCTCGTAAAGCCAAAAAGAGGAAATCTCAAGGTCTACATCATCTACATCTACATCTGCACTTGACTCCTCTCTCACTGTGGAAGTTTCGGAATCGTGTCCGTTCTCCAGCAATTTTGTGCAACTAGCACTTGTCGTATTTTGTCCTTCAGCTTCATTGGCGGGTCTAGTGTCCTTGAGTTCCTTCAACCATTCTTCTTGGTTACAGTGCTACCCATGGTTGCTCAGAGCCAAAGATCTTTTTCCACCTGTGGGTTCCACCAGATTTTTGCCTCTTCGGCTTCTATGAAGACGAAAATGGGCAAGAAGTTTTCTTGCGTTTTCGTCCTGACATAAAGAAAGTTTGACAAGAACGAAAGCTAACTTGGGATGAAACAACCAGATCGAGAACAGTTTGTGTGCACAAATGAAATATCACTCCTCAATTTCCATGTGACAACTGGCGGTGAATTTTAATTAGAGGTGTCAACGTGCCATAAGGGGTTACTGAGATTAGAAAATAGTTTTTCTCTTTATCATATAAAGTAAAAATGTTTTTTCCCCATTCTTTTTGCAAAGTGTTTATCTCAGTCTTCTCAATTTGAACAGAAAAAAAAAAGAATTTTCACATTTTTTGTAAAAATCCACCTACCATGATACCTTAAGGTCATTCCCCAGTGTTGCATCACGCATCCTTACTGCACATAATTTATGGCATCATTAGTGCGTGTTTGTGCACGCGCACATTGAAAACATGGCAGATTTGCCTTGATATTGAGTTCTGTCAGTTGAAAATGGCTATAGCTCACTAACAAGCTCAGGCACCCCAAATTTTTTTCCAGTCATTTTAATCAACTAATCATTAGCTTTGTGTGAGAAATGACTGATCTGATTTCTGTTGTTGAAAATTGAATAAGAAAAATAACAGCTGCACTGCAGTCTTTTCTATTTTGCAGTTTGATTGCCTTGGCAAGCAATTTGGTTCCAATTTTTAACATGGATTCAGCTGTCTGTCAAAATCAAACTTGTAAAGTTTATTTGCGTCCGACACAAGTATTGACTGTAGTTTGATGTGTGTTTTCATGAGTCCAGGCTCACAAAAACTTTTTAATAACTTGGAATGCATTCTTGTAACAAGCATTGAATAATGCTAAAATGGGACATTTTCAATGCCTCACTGCTCCTTAACGAACATGGGCACCCCCCTTTTTTAGTTTATAATTAAAGTTCTCATATGATAGATATTTATTGGACAAAGTTTGGACAAAAATCTATGTGCAGTTTTATTTCGGGGGAATTACCTTAATGTTGTTTTTGAGCTAATAATCACTGAAATATTGAAATCAGGTTGGATGGGACTGGAATAGAGTGGGCTGCCATGGGAACAGATTTTTTTATAATGCTACAATCTTGGACAGAATAAAATGGAACAATTATCCCCCATCCCCCCCAAAGCAATGATGAAGGCGCGAAGAAGCAAAAGCACGCCATTTTGGCATCGTTGAAATGGGTGGAGGGGTGGTCCAGATGTTCCATTTATTTTGTCCAAGATTGTAGGTGTGTTGCCTGTAGAACTAGCCTGCCAATGGTCTCTACTGCAAATTGACCAAGATAGCTAGATATTTATATACTTGATGTAATATTAGGTTGAGGGTTTGATGTCATCAGTCCTCAGCCCTCCTCAATTTGCATATTTTACACATTTTTTTGGACTTATGCGTTATGTATGCATAAGCCCAACAAGCTATCAAAATCTTGTGAGTCAGGACATGTTACATGACACAACTTTGGGAGCATGAATAGTCTGACAGGTAGACTGGATACTAGTTATTCAAGTGATTGTTTTCAAGAGAAGGCAGCCATTGCTACATTAGTAGGACGTAATCGTTGCCAGCTCTTGCTATATTGCATTGTCATGGTACTTCTTTGCTCAGCTTTTTAGTGGGATTTGGTTGCAGTTTTCAAGGTAAGGTATTTTCAATTTTTCAATCGCCCTGTCATGCTGTTTTGCTATTAGTTTTGCTGTTTTGCTATTATTTCCTTTCATCGGATATTAACTGCACTGTACTCATGAAAAGCTTACAAGATGCTTCGTTTATTCTTTGTTGTTTTATTCAGGTGTTGCTGAGCGAGTTTCCTCAGCGATATGGAGTTTTTTTCTTATGCAAGCTTGGCTTTCAAAATACCGACTTCACTTCACATGGAAATCTTTCTGTCACGCCATCGATCGCAAGAAATCAGGTTGTGCATTTATGTACTTCAAAAGTTCTAGTTACTCTTTTGATACTCTTAATAAACTCCTAAAGAAATGGCTAGGAAAAGCCAATTTTTTTGCACATGTTATAACCTGAAAACAAAGCAAAAACCAGCAGCAAAAATAACAGGACCATGTTTTCTATTACATTTAGGACCACATGCAAAAATTCAGGCACTTTCGAGAAAAAAAATTTTCAACGAAATCATCACTTAGCAAGCTTTTGCACTCAACCCTTCAATTAGAAATATCACCTCTGTTTCTGGCACATTAATGAGTTCCTCGGGCACCCTCAGTTTTCTGATCCAGAGGTCATAACTTTGCGCAAACCAGATGCTCTCCCAAGCTCTTAGGACAACGAAACGCCATCATGGACAAATTTTAAATGGCCTGCTTACACCTATTGGAAATGTGTTAAAGGGGATGTAACTCTCTTAAAATTCCCCCCTACATTAGGTAGACCTGGGTGATACGTAACCACAAATGGTAATCTTTTGTTAGCTGTCTGTGGCTTCGGTGTAAGTAGCTCTTGTCGAGCCCTGTGTATTTCATCATGAACAAATTTTTCTTGACAACCTCTATTAACTAAATACTTTCTAAGATCTATTTAGAGTTCCTCAGGTATGCTCAGTTTCCCAATCTAGAGGCCATAACTTTGCACAAATCAGATAGTCTCTCAAGCTCCTAGGACAACGAAATGCCATCATGGGCAAATCTTTAAGACAAGTTTCAATATGTATAATATATAGATTTGATATAAGATTCAACTCACAAGTTCCCTCAACTTATGCTTTCAGGTGTAAAATAGAATGGAAGCAAGACATAACTACTACATACATGTCACTTAGACACGATTTTGCCCTCTCTTTGATTCTTGGATTGCAAAGTTGTCATTTATTCGGTTGCTTCAACATGAGTTTTAAATAGAATATCCATTGCCGTTCTGCTTTCATCATCACAGGTGCTAGCAACTTGTCGGCATCGCTTCTCAAAAGGCCGTGCTCTTTCAAACCCACCACAACACGAGACTCGTATGCAGTTGTTATTTACATGTTTTGGGGGAGAGAAGATCGAATATTAGTGTGGATTAAGGTGCGCGAGGTGTCATGGAAAGCACGGAAGTTTTCTGCGACCGTTCCCATGACACCTCACGTGCCTTAATCCACACTAGTATCCAATCATCTCTCCCCAAAAACAAGTGAATAGCGACTGGGTATGAGTCTGCCACAACCCAGCCAAACACTCCGCCATTTATGACAACATTGAATCGACCATTAAGTAAGTGGCTCAATAGGTACATCATGAATGGTGTAACAAATTGTACTGCATAATATCATCAAAGATGGCAGAATGTTTTGTGGTGGGCTTTGAAAGAAATCTGTATGTGACAGCAATAGTGATGGCTCTCCTTGAATTTTCAACAGCCTTTTGAGTAGTCTTTTCGACAACTTGTTGATAGCTTTGGTGATGAAAGCGGGAGGTTAATGGATATGTTTTTGTTTTGAACATGCATTGAAGTTAACGAAAAGATGACCCAAAAGGACATCAAAATCCCAGAATCAAAGAGAGGGCGAAATCGTGTCTAAGTGACATGCATGTATTATTTATTTCTTGTTTCCATTCTATTTTACACCTGAAACCGCAAGTTGAGGAAACTTGTGAGCTGATTCTTCTGCTGCAGTATTCTGAGCAAATCATGGAGTTTGGAACGAGTTCATGAATCTACGCGAGAATGGGCACAGGGCAAAGAGCACAAACTTTGAGGCTTCCCAGAGGCTTCCTGGAGGCTTCCCGGTCATTCATATACTGTATGGCCACAGCAAAGGAAATGGCAATGTGTAATGATATAACTTGCGCCCTAGCCTGAACCCAAGAATGTTACATTTGCACACTGTAACATTCAAAATTTTGCCAACACGAGTAATCTATTAGACAACCCGTAAGTGAAATATTTGTTTCTTTCTTCCAGTCCGTAGTGGGGGTCCTTGTTAATTTCTTTCCTTGTTAATTTCTTTCTTCCAGTCTGTAGTGGGGGTCTGTGGACCGGGGGTCAGTGTTTTCGGGTTACCCTAAATACACTCCAAAAATATTTGTCTCAAGTGCTGCTTTTCGTTTAATTTTTACTCGTAATCGATAGGTATTTCTCGTTGATTTTAAGTTAGGTTAAGAAAACAAAATGGCTTTTTTTTTTTTTTTTTTTTTTTGGATGTTCATGAAATGGCCATAAATTGTAAAGTTCTATGCAAACAGTATGCCAGCACAGAAAAGTATTGAAGTCCCCAAACATTTTATTAACAACCCTCCAAGTTAACTTTTTTCCTTAGTGGCCATTTGGCCACTGACTGTTCAGGTATGGTCGCCAGTGAAAAATTTTAGTCGCCAAAATATATGCATAAATTAATAATTAATTTATAATAAATAATAATCTTATTATTATCTGACTGTATTATTAATAACATTTTCCTTGAACCACCAAGTAAATTGAAGTCCCGTTCAGTGAAAGAACTACCTAATGTTGATTCAAATATGCTTTTATTGGAATGATTGATGATCAAAAGAAAATGAGAATTAAGAAAAAAAGTCGCTTCACAAAACACAGAAATATTTGTGTATATCATCTATAATTCATACAACAGGAGCAGTGCAAACGACACAGATTATACCAAGTTAAAATAAGGTAGCCTCATTCGCAGCTGAATGGCGGAAAGTTTTCTAATGTTTATCAAGGCGGCATCAAATTCTTGCTGAGACCATAAAGTGAACACTATTTTTACGTTATCGCTTATGATCTTTTTTAAATGTTCAACCTCGTTTTCTGCTTGAATAAGCAAACAATATAAAACTCCATCTGAAAATTAAAGACTGTATTGAAATGGACAGAAAAGTTCACACTCAAATTGCTTGTCGTTTTGAATTTAATATGCGAACCGCGGAACACGAATACTCAATGCGAAAATACTTTCACAAGTTTTAGGGCAATCACTAAGACGGATATTTTTTATTGATGAAATCTTTGACAATTTAAAAATAAACCCAGGTTCGTTCAGACAAGTGAAATTTATTTACAACTGCGAGCCGCTTTTCATCACAGTTTTTTTTATTTATAGAATCCCCCGTGCTTGTGTTATCAAGTTTGTTGTAAAGTCAAGTATTTTCGTGTCCGCTGAAACAAAATACGTTTCTCAAATACAACTGGATGTTTCTCAAATATATCGTGGATCCTGTCACCGTCGAGCTTTCCAAGCTTTTGCAATTCCTCTTCTTTTCGATGGCAAATGACCGGATTGCGTGCGTTGTCTCACGCTTCCAG
>Ga0126339_10001434_pt1 | contig 16162 bp, 6 predicted proteins | sample OrbTmetagenome_2_FD_92532 | JGI IMG/M metagenome (GOLD analysis project Ga0126339, IMG submission 92532) | Coral microbial communities from Petempiche,Puerto Morelos, Mexico - Orbicella T R C metagenome | ecosystem: Host-associated > Invertebrates > Cnidaria > Coral | place: Petempiche,Puerto... | reverse complement strand
TTTCTCCCAGTCAAACCTCGTTGTATTCTGTTGAGTAAGCGATGTGTAGTTGTGTAGTAAATACTAAAATAATTCCACTATTTTATAAACCGTCATGAGCTTTGAACTTCTGAGTAGAAGTTTTTGGGGTAATTTGAATTAGTTATATAACTGAGGTAATAACTGAAAACACAGCATTATAACCGGCACAAAATCCGAAATATTATCGGAAGATGTAAATGTTTAACAAAATTTTACGGCGATAACTCAACTTTAATACGGACGTTTTGATATATTCCATACGTTTTAATTATGGGGACGTTAAAAGAAACTTGATGTTTTCATGGAAACACGAAAAAGACTGTAGCTTAAAGCCCCGGATTGCACCAGGATCAACTGAGTTGTGACGAAGTGCGAAGACGGCTATTTAATTTTTTGTAAACACATGATGGTGATCCCAGACTTTGGATAAAAACAAAATTTTTCGATTGCCTGATCTCGCGCTTTTGGCAAGCTGAATGACATATCTGCTGTGCTTGCTTATTAAAATGAAATTAGAAAACGTGCTTTAACGTCTGAAAACAAAAGCCTTTTTCTACAGGACACTGGCCATCTCAATGTAGACCGACCTAGAGGAGAAGAGCAAACACCAGCGAATGGGAGGAAATTTGAATTTACTTTTTCAAGAGCAAGTGCCAATTCTATTCTGCCATCTGCTGCGGGGATGATAGATCAGCAAATTTATACTCTGAGCGGATCATAATCAGTTTTTATTTATTTGGAAACGTCAAATCTTATTCAAGTCTCTTTATTTTCACTCTGGGTTTGGCCTCAGTAATTGGCTTAAGACGTATCTAATTCCACGTTTGAAACAATAATGTTTTGTTTGGCCGAGTTGATACAAATGAGTATCTTTTGCGGTGTATTGGTTTTGCGCTGCATTCGTCGCGCTTTTTCTACTCCCTTTAAGAAAAACTATTTTCACCTGTGATACAGAGAGGATTATTTCCGAATCTCATGTGAACTATTAGAAAAATCAGACCCTCTAACAGAAGTATGATCAAGATGTGTTTTTTGTGTGGCGAAAAAGCGTTAATTTCGCAGGTAACCATTGATTAAAAAGATTCCCTTCCTGCTAAGAAGCCGTATCGATATTTCCAATCAATTATATATTCATCCTAGTGATAGAAAAATACCCATCTCTTGTTGACAATACGCGAAAAAACCGCGAGTTTGTATCGTCTCAAATCTAAAATGTCCGAGTTGTGTTCCATGAAACTGCAACAACGTTATTCGAGGTTTAAAAACATTTGTACCTAGCCACAATATAAGCAAAAGCCTAGAGTCTCTGCATCCTTTATTAACATCACAGTTTCTGTTGACAGTCGGAAGCTAAGTTTCCAAATCAAATCACAATTAAAACTATCTTTGTGACAACGGTGTGAAAAAAAAATCACTTCTCTATTATTATTTAATCTTAACTTGACGCGTATAGCATTGGCAGGTGACTAGAACAATATGCGCGAGACACGGAGACATGGTTTGTTCAATTTCCGAACACATCTCGAAAAAAATTCAAACTGCGTTCTATCTGAAGTTTTCATCACTTAAAAGGAAAATCGTTCCAATGCTACAAATAAGTAAACCATTGCAATGTCAAGGAAGTCACTCGGTGTAGCATGCCCTGATAGGGTATGTACGGGGGCACGCGTGCCACAATTACTTATATTCACACACCGCGCTCTAAACATATAATGCGTACCGATAATTAAATTTTGTGGTGTGATATAAGCCGTTTGTAAGAAAACAAGCAGTTTTGAATGCGGTGATACTGTAATTAAAGCAACACAATGCTACCTTGCAAAGAACCTTAAAAAAATAAAATATCATAACTGCAGCGCCCGCTATCCACACTAAATCCATTTGGCATGTTGTCGCATACAAGAAATTTTCCAATATGGGCGATATATGGCTCTTGTTTGGACAGCACGTGTCGAGCACATTATCTTCAAATTCTATATACATAGAATCAACATTTCAAAGCAATGGATCGCTAATTGTTTTGATGGCGAATAAAAGTGTAAAAAAGCTGCGAAAACACTTTACCGCCTAAACAAAAGTCATTGATGACCAGATTAAATTACAAAGATGCTACCGATCTACATGGGCCTTTCATTTGGGGCACCCAGCTTTAATTAGCTTTGCCAGCCAATCACCGCTTAGGCTGGTCACGTGATCATCATAGCAGCTGGTCTAGTCAAACTACAAGGTGCGACAGCACTGTACAAGTCCAAAAGCCCCTTCAGTATAAGCAAGAGACTATAAAACGCCACGACCTTGGAGGAGGAATTTAGCAAATTTTACCAGCCGTTTTTTCGTGAATTTAAATGATGGACGTCGACCAACAGACCGTAGTGGGTAAGAGAACTCAACTTGAAGCTTTGTGTATTCCTTGGTATTCCAACTGACAAGCTACGGAAGTTTTTCATGTAGTGAGTTTAAAAGTTTAGAGTTCTTAAAGGGTTTTACTTTTAATTAAAATCCCATTAGCTAGAATACGATACTGAGCTGTAGCTATGTTTTCGCTTCAAAAATGTACTCTCTCTTTATTTTTCCACTTCTAATGTCGTGTGCCTGTTCTGACGCGGCATACAAATTACGTCTGAGGAAAAGACAGCTTTTAATTCTCTCCCATTTCCATGGAATCAAAGCCTACGAAGAATTCGTACGCCAGAAAAATTTCTCTCCCTAAAAAAATCCCAAATCGCTTCTTTGATCGAGCGTCGAAGCCCAAGCGATTTTAATTTCCAAACAAGTTCAAAACTTCGACACTTAGCGTCTTGAGAAACTCATCGAACGGTTTTCTGACTTTCTTGTTTTGACTGTTACACTCTTTAGAAGATCGCGACATGGATCGCGAAAGCTCCTCGCCGAAGAAACAAGAAACCGTCGAGCGAAAGCCAGAGGTGCTGTGCAAAGTATGTGGAGATATTTCATCCGGAAGGCATTACGGCGTGTACACATGCGACGGGTGTAGTGGGTTCTTCATGCGGAGTGTAAGGAGAGATATGGTCTATTCCTGTAAGGGCAACGGAAATTGTGTCGTTGATAAGAAAAGACGGAATCAGTGCCAGGCTTGCCGCTTTCAAAAATGTCTTGATGTCAAGATGAACAGGTTCGGTAAGTGAGAAAGTTACACGTAAAGTTACTTTAAGATCGTCATTAGATCATGTACACACAGAGAGAGCTCACGCCCAGTTACTGGCTGGCCAGCGAGGCAATTAAAACTCGCCCCGATCATGAAATTTGTTTTCGTTTTTGGCACATATCTTAAGAGAGGGGCTTAACCCAATTCCAGCATATCATTGTTGGATAATCGACGAACACAACACATTGTACGCGCTGTTTTGTCACTCCGTCTTAAATGTATGATTAAAGCCCAAAAGAGGCGGAAAGCGTTTAAAATGTAACGCGCCGTTGAAACGTGCCGTTTTGTAAAGCGACGTGTATTTTTCCGTTGGTTTGGAATGTATTTAATCTTCTTCTCCTTTGCGAAAAAATTAAAATTTAATTTTGTGACAGAATGTTTACTCGGGAGATCCAAAACGTTAAAATTGCAGAATTTTGTCGAAAAGTTCTGAAAGTCGACTTGGACGGTTAGTTTTGATGTCTAAGGTGAACATGGGTGTTAAGGTTTTCACATTATGAAAGGAGGCGCCACAGTTTTACCCATTTTCATAATGTTTGGTATCTCGGAATTTTCTTCAATTTAACAATGTGATAGATATTTGGAAGATGATATTTTGATACTCCGGTGGAGGCACATTGTTCCCTAAATACATTGAATTTCGAAGACAGCAATTAGTTCCAATTAATCTTTATAATAAAAAGGAAACGTCAAACTTTCCTTCCATTCTTCGTTGACAACAAATCAGTGTGTATTTTCGCAAGCTGCGGTTTGGGAACCTTCGCAATTAAACTTTATTTATTCAAAGACGAGACCGTGTAGTGCTCTAAGAAATTAGAGTTTCCCGACGAAATGGGTAAATAAATATCTCCTAATGAAATGCTAGCATGATATCTCGGGAAGATTAGAAAAACAGTAAATTGTTTCAAGTGATAATCTGTGGCATTTCCGAGAACAGCATATGTCGAGCTAATGAGCACAGGTGAAAAAACCCTTTCAAATGCTTCACAAGAAAAACATTTGGCGGTATCTTTGAGGAGGAGTTTATATCCTGTAGGTGGATTTTATTTAGGCGTTTTAGGGAGATATTTAAGACTGCACACTCACTTTCTGGCTTTTTAGAGACGAAAAAGTCTAAATGTGGTGCGATTCCAATTCGAATCACATCATGCAGGTGATCCTCGGGTCGATTGCAAAGACATTTTGTTCCATTCATCAGAACAGCCAGACCGTGTTTTTCTTTTGAAAGGTAACTCGTCCTTATTCTTTCGTAAACAATAAACTGAGTTCTTCAGCAAGGAAACAAATGCTTCTATTGTGTTTTTTCAATACAATTTCTCCTTGAAAACTTTGAACAAAACGAGGAAAGCCCGCCAAGTAAACTACGGCAGCCTTAAGGTTGAAAGCAGGTCTTGTTTAACACTGATACATAAAACGAAAGAAAATTACTCTTGCTAAGCTAGAGAACCAGTGTTAACATGATTATGGTTTATTTGAAATATAGGCAATTTAAAAGCTCCACGCCGCTTGTTTTGAATAGATTAATATCGATAGTGATACACTATTGTGATATTGGGATAAGCAGAGAAAACTGATGAAAGGTAAACAGAAACGCGTGGCGGCCCCGAAAAATTGAAACCCCATTTTTCATACGCTATTCTCACTTAAAGAGCTTAAAAAAAAGCACCACACTTACCAAAATTAAAATCTCCCTTTCACCTTGCATTCCCAGATAGGGTAGCATTTAAACCTGTGGAAGTATTTCGCTGGGAAAACAAAGTTGTTTGAGGAAGGGATCTGTTTATTGAACCCGCGCTAGTTAGGATCCGTGTTTAAGAACAGCCTTTGTTGTGTATGTACGTTAGTTGTAAACAATGGTTTTTCGTTTTCTATAGTGAGTTCTTTTCCATTGTCTTGAATTAGACATTACAATTTAACTCGATTATAAACAGGTAGTTCTGTCTTATGATCCTCTCGAACTGAAATAAATTTGAATTAGAGAAGTTTTCCGATGAAACGAAAGCGGGCTGCGCAAAAATGTTGGTGGTTAAAATTTTATTTCGTTCAAAAAAGCCTATGACGAGGCGATAGATCTTTGGTCGTAACCGCTAAATACTGAGAAATTTTCTGCTCATAAGAATAAATTTCTCTGATGACCAGCAAGCAGGAGGTCCATACAGTGGTAGTATTTTAAAAGCCGCAGTCAATTTGCCAGAAAAAAATGAGTGTTATCGACAAAACTTTTACACTATAACTGGATCAAATTTCCTGAATGTTTGAACCTTACGATGATGCAATGAGGGAACGTACCGGGCTCCTTTTGTATGCATATTCAAAATTGCTGCTTCAAAGTAAACAGTTAAGTTTAATCTTACTCCAAAATAACATAGTCAATTTTGAAAAGCACTGTTCGCTTTTAATTTCTCCCGATAACTAACTTGAACTTACCTGAAAAAATATACATCTTACGCTCTTTCTTTAGAACATGCAGTCATGAAGTCATAAAGAACCAGGCATGAGTTTGATACGTGATTTGAATATTTCATTTTTGAAACGTTCCGATCTCCTAATAACCTTAGACTTCAATGAGACAACTAAAAATTATTCATATTTCTTGGCGCAAATGCGTTGTGTTTTTTAGCGTCAATTCTTGATCAGTCAAAGTAACATATTGGAAAAACAGCTTTGTTCAATGTCTGACGATGAATACCGCGGCATGTCAAGGTCGAACCTTCCGCTATCTGTTTGTTTGTGTGTTGTCAGTTAGTCACAGGCCGTCACATTTGTATGCAGGGTTGTTCACCGTTCGGACGGTCTCTGTGGTGACATACCTGTAGGCGAGAATATAACGAAGGGAATAATGGAGTTATTTTAAAGTGTTGTATCTCTCATCATTATACAAGCACTTCAAACCGTGCGAAAAACCGTTATTATACCAAAAGTGTCGTCTGCACGCCCATTTCATTGTTCATCCTAAGAACAGAGGAACTGGCAAGTACTGAACGGTTAATTTGCAAAGCCTTTGTCAGTCGTTTCCTAGGTTTTAAGATAGAAAGAACAGGTACGCTGGCGGGCGGCAAGGGAACTTACATGAAACTAAAATTAATTGCATCTTCACACACTCATAAAAATCAATAAAACTCTTGTGCCGCATGAGGCTGGCTATAGCATTCACAGTGTTGCGGTCAAAGATTTGATTCCACTAAAAAGTATTTTTTTTTAGTTTCAAATATGCACCTCCTTTTCGAATGAAAGGAATAGAAACAAACAGCTGCGGATTCTTGCAACACTATTAATTGCTACGTCTCTAAGATGCGTAGGTTGATCTGAGTGATTTTACCTGCTCCTTGACAGAACAAGACTGTTTTAATTTCTCTTATTTTTTCATTTTAAAATTTCACATTCTAAAGTTTTAGCGAGGACAAATAATTTTGTTTTTAGTACGAACGCTTCCGTCATTTACGCGCACGAAGAAATGTACCAAATTACTTTACTGCTTAAAAGCCAAAGAAAATATCTCTGTGTCACAACTTACCAGCTATTCATATTCACATAGTTTAGCTTATTGTGAAATGCATAAATAAAACATGGTAGGAACGCCACCTTCAGACAATGTCTTTCATGATGGTATAACTTCCATATTTCATAGTTCAACAGAACACATTGGCTTGACTTTCATTTTGAATATATTTTCAAAGAAGTTAAATTAAAGCAAATAATTCTGCTAGAAAACGTAAGAATGGCCTTTGTGTTAGGCACATTAGAAGTAAAACAAATTTCAACTTCAAAATGGTAATTCCAAAGAAGCAAACTCCTTCGAATGAACCGATGTAGACAGAAATAAACTCTCTGGCAATATTGAGACTGTTTTTGAAAAAGCAATATTTAGAGGTGCGAGGTTTTAAGAGATTCACTTAAATGGTCTCGAAAAAACTTGAATATTCATTTCACACTGCACTGACAACGTTTCTTCTTCTTAAATTAGCGAGTGCAAATTCCATTTTAGGAGCGAGAAACGTGTCTCAAACACTAGCTTATCTTCGGGTTAGCTTTCAAGAGGAAAGTAAATTCAATAAAGGCGAATGCTATATGAAACATGCCAACTTTTTGATTAAAACGATAAATTTAACAACATTGGGTAGCGTTCGTTTGTTTCCCTTCCATCGTTCTTCGTCAACTCGTTGAATAATATAAAGTAACGCAAATAATAACTATCTCGCTATACGGTTTATCTAGCTAGCGAAAAAACCATGTATGCCTAAAGATTAAAAAGTCTATCATACGTGCCAACCTTCTTTCTTGGTATTAGGCTAGTCAATATGAAATAAAATGATTGAATTTACCCTCCAAATTTTCCATTCTGTTGGTTTAAGTGGGAAGCTATACATTCAAAGCAGTTTTTATTTTAGAATCTGTGTAGTGAACTCTTTTATTTTGTCATTTACCAGCTGTTCAACAGGAAAGACAACCCAACTCTACTCGCCTACTCAAGCCGCCGATGGGTGATGAATACGCAAGCAAATTCATGAATAACGACTTTCTGACGAGCTTGATAGTGGCAGAACCCTGCCGAGAAGCCGTACATCGATTCGGACACCAAACCTCAGGAATACCCTATCCATCACAACAAGAAATAGCTACCTCGCTTTACTGTTCAACCCCTGACGCCATCTGCGAATCTGCCGCGCGTTTGTTGTTCATCTCTGTGAAATGGGCGCGAAACATCCCTTCTTTCGTGAACCTGCCGTTCCGCGACCAAGTGATCTTGCTAGAAGAAGGCTGGAGGGAGCTGTTCATCATGGGAGCTGTCCAGTGGAATATGCCCCTTGAGGTTGCGCCCCTCCTGGCAGCGGCAGGAATGCATGTGGACAACACGCCAGCGGAGAAGATTGTGGCAACCATGGCTGACATTCGCATGCTGCAGGAAATTAGCGCGCGGTTTCGAAGTCTACAAGTTGGCGAGGCCGAATTCGCGTGTTTAAAAGCGGTGGTACTTTTCAAATCTGGTGAGTTGCATAACAATGAGAATTAATATCCGTCAGATTTTTGATAACGAGTTCTCACATAAACCCTTCCTCCTTCGCATTGTAAGCTTCAGGAAGTTTTTGCTTAAATCGTTCGTCCCACATTGTAAACAATGCGCAACGTTGTCGAAACTATAGCCTAATATCTTTTTATACAATCATTTCTGTAGCAGAGAATGTAAACTTCGCGCCAAAATATCTGAGTTAAACTGGTTCACAAACCAGAAATGTCATGAAGAGTCAAAATTAAGGCGGAACTCCAACACGAAATAAATATGAAGTAAATAAGAGCTTGATTTCAAAAGTTGTCTATTGAATGTGAGGTGATAGATTGTGTTATTGCCAGAAAAACAGAAGGGAACAGAACAATACTACAAAGAACTTTAAAACGGTGATGTTACGTTGTGACACGCTTTTAATAGAGAACCAACGACGGAAAAGATACAAAACTTTATTTGTCTTTCATTTAAGTGTATCTTTAATTCTTTCATGTGACGCATTGGAGTTGGTTTTCATTTACGGTGACTATTTGCGACAGAAATGGGCGTTCTTGGTCTTAATACCCTTACCAAGCTTAAAACATACTAATCATCTAAAATTAGAAGTCTTGTATTTTGAAAGTAAAATTTATTCTAGAAGGGAATAATCCATTTGGAACTCTACAGGCGAGAACACATGTTGGGCAGTTTCTGACTGGCTAACCACTTAGCTTGAAACGCCTTGTGTATTAGCGACGCGTAACAAGGTGAAGTGTGTTTTTCAGTTCTCCTTTATTAGCTGAGCGTATCAATAACCATATCATAAAAAAAATCATAGCCGCTTAATTTACGCTAATTACAATACGCTTTGCTTTGCTCTCTAAGCCTACACAGCTCCTCATTCATAATTAAAAAACCATTTCCCAATGATTGAATTCCTTAATAAGACTGTATGCTTCGGTTATTGAAATATGGCTAATTACGACCACACTAAATTTTTCGTATTAACTTTAATCAAATATGAAACTTATACTCTTTCATATTAATGAAGTCGCAGAAACCCCGTCTAACTTGTTATCAGCCATAAATAATTTCATTTTACAATAAAAAAAAAAGTCAGGCTATTGCAAAGCTGCTTCAAATCTGTTTGTGACCAAATTTTAATCAGTTATTTTTTCACGGAGGAACAAGGGAATAACGACGGTTTTCAAAGAGGAGTGAAGTTTGTTTTTCTATTTGTCAAAGAGTTTAGAGTCTTGTTATACCACTGTCGGAGTTCGAAGTTTCTTCAAAGAACTTCAAGTTGACGTTGGTTTGATCAATGTAAAGATTACGCGACAAAGTGCCTAATGGAACATACCATAACAAGACAAATTGCTACTCGAGTGGAGTGGAGTAAGATTATCATCTAAAGCCTACAGCCGAAAATTGGGCGGCATTGTAAAGAGTCGGTGTTTGATGTTTACACACTTCAAGCGTTGAATTGAAAACAGTTGTTTCGAGTCAAGAAAGGAAAAACTCTCCATGAACTTAAATTTATATTTTTAAAGTTTTATCGTTAGAAAGTGTCTTCCTCTTCCACAATAGCATTGAACCAGGACGAATAGAATACTTAGGATTTTAACAGGTCAGAGATAACTTCCTCATCTGTGCGAGAAACTTGATTTTGAATAGATTTAATCTACTAGCAGTTGCAATTTACCGTATCAAGGAAGTCACGAAATACGAAAAAGGTTTTTTTTTCTTTACGAGCGTTATAAAATAAAACACTATCCAAACAAGAAGTTGATTTTACACAGAGAAAGAAATATTTTGTACATTTAATATTTTACATCAGTACTTGTAGGCAGAAAACGTGTCAGATTTTTCACTCTGTGGTTTTCTAGTAACAGGTGTTTTTGTGAAAAATAATTCAATAAAAAATCATCTCGGATCATTTTACCTCCCGCCAGTTCGCGAACGTCAAGTTTTATTCAATAATGTATCCAATTTTTTGTTGTACCGACATGGCTAAAACCGCGCTGCCGAGAACGTCACGCTAAAGTTTAACAAAAATCACTGATTTTATCAAAGGTATTTTCATGGCTTATTAACCTTTAAGTGATTTTAAAAACGTTCGGGAAACTTTTAGGAATTACGTAAAAGAAATGAAGCGGTTTCTTTGAACCCGAGCTTCAGAAAATCCGAGTGAAAAGGAAACCGTATTTGTGACTTAAACCTGGCTTCATTCTCTTCAATCTTAGTGGTGAGACACTTTCTATTTTGAAAGAATAGCTTTTAAAAAGCACATTTTGAATCCTACGGAGTTAGCTTTGGTATCCTCTAAAGAATACATTCAATGAAAGTTTACGTAGTTAACTTAGAGAAAATGGAAATATAGTTGGACAATAACGAACATAAAACTTAACACTATTAAGACATTGCCTCGTGCTTGAACATATGACCATGAAGAAACTGACTAAGAAAATTTTAAATGGAGAACTATTTGGGTAAAAATTATGAAGTTTACATTTTCAGCTTTTTGGTCCACGCTTATAAAGTTAAAGGAATACAAAGTTAAAGGAAGCTAAGCTCACACAAAGACAGATTTTCATCACAAATAAATTGCTAGTTTCTTACAAAGGATTTTAAGTTATTAAAAATTTCATATTTAAATAGAGAGGCCTCACGCGTGTGACTAAAGAAGACAATAGTAAGTTTTGTGCTCAACTTTTCCGCGTCAGATCAGTGGAAATCGCTTGAAATATTTCCGGTTAAGGAAATATCAAGGCACTCAAAGGCTGTTAAAACTCAGTAAAATTGTACAGTTAAGGGGCATATACCCCATTCTTTGGTTTAAACTTTGTTTGAAAGATATGTGATATAAATCAACGCAAAGCATCTGTCACTTCGTATTCAAAACGTAACAAATTAAAAGATCATTATAAACCCCTGGCCAAACAGACTTACAAGTAGTTACAACTAGCTGCAAGTTGAACGTGCGTAGAGACTCGCGTTGGGTGGCTAAACGGACCCGCATGCATCCTCGCAAGTACACGCAAGGTGCAAAAACCTATTTCAAGGCTATGGGCTTAGTCTCACGCAGACAAAATGTAATCAGCACGATAACATATCCTGTATTTCATTGGCTAATAGATTGCTAAAACAACGAATGGACGTCACTCAACTAGCGTTGACTTGGGTTGGGTGAGCAAACGTTGAAAACCCTACATTGACTTGCGTGTAAATTTGATCTCGACCAAAGTGAGCGCAAGTCCTCGCAAGTCAACGCATTTGTACGCAAGACCTGGTCAAACGGAATCGCAGGTAGACCCAAGTTTTTAACTTGCGTCTACTTGCGAGTCCGTTTGGCCAAGGCTTAGGCTTGCACTCAAGTTCTTTTATCTTGGAAGGTTTTACCCATTTCCCCTCCATGATTCGGATCACGTGACAGTTTCAAGCGCTACGAGGTTTAATAGGCTTAGACGAAGCGATGCGTTAACAGCACGAACAGTGCCCCTGAGAACGGAAGAGGTGCAGTTCAAAAAGAACTAATTTTAGGGCTCAAACTTTGCGCTAAAGTTACTAATGTCACACGGCGTGAGACTTCTACAATTCAGTAATTATGTCATTACAAACTATACAGCCTTCTCAGTGTTTGGTTGTTGTTTTCTTCTACACATTAGAGCTCAGAGGATTGCGTGATCCACAGCAAGTGGAATGTTACCAAGACCAAGCACAGATCATGTTAGGAGATTACATCAGGAGGCATTTTCCCGGTCAGCAAGTCCGCTTTGGAAAGCTTCTGTTAATGTTACCATCCCTGCGTATGGTGAACCCCAAGACGATCGAAGAGCTGTTCTTTCGTCAGACCATCGGCAGTGTTGCAATTGAAAGTCTTCTTTGTGACATGTTTAAGTCCAGTTGATTGGCAAAAGGAAAATTTCGTTACACTTTCCCCAAGGACAACAAGCATTGAAATGAGGCTCCGTTGTTGTGGAGTACCTCGGTTAACAACAGTGAACAATCACATGGTAGTCTGTTACAAATCAAACATGGGTGTGATTTCCAGGCTAAGTTGTTTTTCCAATTACCGCAGACTTTTCTGCCAATAGCAAGGGAGAAAGTATAAATAAATCATAATTACAGGTTTGTGACTAAGAAAGCTTTGTTTTAGAAAAAAAAACTAGTATAAGATATTAGCGTAGAAATATACTATAACATGTAAAAGCAAAGTACATTTTTAAGGGATTGAAAATTGTTAAGTACATGAAGATTTCCTTGCCGAATTTTATAATTAATGGCCAGAAAGCTGTCATTATACAAGAAGCTTATTTTAAAACAGTATGTAAAACGTTAGGCTTCAGATTACTGTCAACAATTTTAAACTGTTGAAACAGAAGGGACATTGCCCGAGGGGGATATCTATTTAAAAAGGACGGGGGGAGGCTCGTCGTACCTTTCAGGGGTTAAAAAAGCGGTTTTGGTACATCGTCTTACGGTACCTTTTAGGGTATTGAGTCGAAACAAGTTGCTGTCAGTTAAATGTGTTGTTTTAGAATTGGTACCTTTCAGGGGTGAAAAAAATTCAAGCCACGCCCACGAAACAGGACCTTGGTACCTCTTAGAGGTTCTTTTCAAAATTTCCGACGAGCACCCCCCGTCCTTTTTATAAGGAAGCCCCACCTGGGGATATTGCTTGTATGCAATGGCGAAATGTACAAAATCCATTTCAACGTATGTTATAGGTCAAATGATTCCAAAGTAAAGGTAGATGCAGTAGATAAAACATAATTATTTTATGAACGTGCTCGAGGGACAAATATCGGTGAACAACAACTGCTTCAACGAAGCTTTGCCATACCAGGAACCCCTGGTTAACTTGACAATAGTTACATCAGCCAGGAAAGAATATTTTGTAAAAAAAAAAAAAAAGCATAATCGTTTTTAGAGATCAATAAACGCTCAGTTTGTAAACTGACAGGATGAAGAACAAGCACCGCTACTTAAAGGAACTACGTCACGTTTTGTGTATCTAGAAAAGTTTGGCCCAAATTTTTCAAGTTTGTCGTTTGTAATTCGTGTAAATCTTCTCCACCCTTTACCATCCTTGCTACTTTATGGCTTGTTTTTTGTTCTTTTGTGTTTTTCTATCTTAGTAAACTATTATTTTCAGGTTTCCTCCAATTTAAAGGTAATTTTGTACGTGGTAAAAATAACTAAAAAAAACCGTGGCTGAGCGTCTTTATGAGCCATTTTCTCTAAATAGAGAGAATAAGGCAACAGACGTGAAGCGTTGGATTTCTTCATATCTTGCCCAAATAACTTTTATAGTGAGTTGTTTTCGAAAATATCATTCAAAGGTCCTGAAGTGCTTTAGTTTTTCGAAATCACTATTCGTGAAGTGAACATGGAACTTGCCCAGTGACCTTCTAAAGAGTAAAATAGGCGAATGTAAACCTTTTTCGTCATTACGGATGCTTCAAATTGGTTTTTTCACAAAGTAATATTCCTGTTATATTGACAACATCATTAACGTTTTGTAAACGCTTGCACTGAGTTAAACGAAAATAGACTACGACTAAGGCTTCTTGGTTAATTGCACCGCTCTTTCCAGATTTCTCCTCACAAAGGTCCCAGAATTTGCTCTCTTTTAAAGACTTCGCTTAAGAATCGAAACGCTCTGTTCGTGGACGAACAAAGAATCCTCAAAATTCAATGCTTTCGCGCAGGCTCTAGCTTCTAAGTCCTACCCCACTCCTACGTCGGCTTGCGCCAAAGCGAAAAGCTAGAAAGCAGCGCTTGAGTTGAAACCCAGACACTAAAGCCTGGAAAGAGACCTTAGAGATCTTAAATAGACTATATAAAGATCTTAGAAATATGATATTGTGCGCAGCGTGGAATCACTATGCCACAAGGACAGCAACGCGTCTCATCGGATCGTGAAAGTTAAGTCCTGTTCGGTGGGATTAATGCTTGGTTAGCTGATCAAATAGAAAATACCTCGTGTTGTAATGATTTCTTTTTTTTTTTTCCTTCTCTTTCTAAGCAAATATCGGTAATTGCAGAACTCGCAACCCTGTGAAATGTCTTTTCTTCTTTTGATAAACCTTTTTTTTTTCATTTAAAGACATTTGTGATTGTTTTCCACAAAAGCACCACGGCTTATGGAATATGAACAAACTATTTGTTCATATCATTTCGCCATGTCCATATTTATTTACTACAGTGCACCCGGCCCGCATAAATTGTACAGCGAAACGCAGGGTTCGAATTCGCCTCAATATCCCTGTCCTTTCCCGTCTAAAATTTTCAATCCAGGCTTAACCTGGCATAAGGTTGGCGCGGCTACAAGTTGACCAATCAAGATTCATTAGGCGAGAAAAACTGTGCTGTCGTGAGGTCAATGTTTGTTACAAAAAGGCATTGCAGTTGCGTCACGTTTCTTACTAGATACCGCATTGAATATTAACGAAAAGGGATTTATAATTCCAAAAACCATATCAAATTGCAAAAAGTGAAAAACATGAAACATTTTGTTCCTCGAAGTTTTTAATTTGGCGCCCAAATTGGGTCGCCAGCTTAACTCACTGGTAGTCGAGTGTTGCCAAATGGGATTACAGTTGTGTTATTTCGAACAAATTATGTTGTTCCTCGTGAAATTAAACCCAGAATTCTCGAGTAAAAGTATTATAAAAGGCCAAAGCAACTTAAGCATTGTCTTTATTTTTGTCAGCTACGAAGAAAAAGACTGCTATGGTGTCGTTTCGGTAGGTCAGTTCAGTTTATCGATGTACTGCGGGCGGAGTCGCCATATGCAAGGAAATCGTGTCACCTCCACCTCTGGGGGTTACTCTCTATAATGACCTATACGGGGAGGCTCCGCCTGAAAAGGGTACCTTTTTCAGGTTACAGGTATGTAAAAGGGTTGGGATTCCACAAGTGGAGGTAAATGAAAGACTGGGTAAATCTGTCATTTAGTTACTTAAAAGAACCTTTAATTAAATATCTCGAACGGACGCACCTTGTGGCAATGTCATTTCGTTTATTAGGCACTACATGAAAATGTACGTATACCAGTAGTAATTTCGTTTGCGGTCCCTTGCATCATTTTGTTTCCTTTTTTGAAAGGGATACTCTTTTAAAATTTAAGGTATACGAAAGGAGTACTTTTTCTGTCAAAATGGTATACAAAAGGGTAAGGGGTTGGAACTCGGGGCGGAGCCTCCCCGTGTAGAACTTTGTGTACTAGCTCCCCCACCCCCCAACCCCTCTCTCCGGGCATCCACTTGAAAAAGCTCAGCAACGACTTACCTGCAGGATTAGAACCAGCCATCAATTCACTCAAACTTCGGCGCGACTTTATATTTTTGTACGTACTCGGAATTTACCTGAGCCTGCTGTGCTACAGCGTTTCGGTACATACTACTGACCTATTTTATCAATATTCGCCTCTAACTTTCACCGTGATTGTAGATGTGGGAGTTTGGAGGTGCGAGCAAATCCCTCAGGAAGCAATAACTCCTTTTTTTCATGTTGTTGCTTTTTGTTTGTTTTTGTTTCGTTTTTTTTGTCTTTTTCAACGCATGTTTATGTCAAGAAACTATTTACCGAAAGGCAGTGTTTGTCTTTCCGTTTCTTGCGCTTAAAAAACTCATCTGGGGCTTTCTATCTTTCGATAATTTGTCGACCATTCGATTTCTTTCGAACTCGCTATATGCTAGCCTTCGACGCACCCTAAGTTATCACTAGTATCACGTAGGATTGTGAAGGAAAAATCATGGAAACTTTTTCCCGAACAAATGAATCGCGAAGGAAGAAGCAAGAAGTCTTTCCCGTACAATCAATACATTGCTTCACTTTCTACCTCTCGAATAACTTGACATGCACGAATTCAGCGTGCAAGCGACTGTGAAAGCCCTAAAAACACTGGTCAGCGGATGTTCAAAGTATCTAACAGGAAACAAAGGGGTAATGGAGTGATGGTGTGAATATCCCATCCAAAAATATTATAA
>Ga0126339_10001433_pt1 | contig 16163 bp, 6 predicted proteins | sample OrbTmetagenome_2_FD_92532 | JGI IMG/M metagenome (GOLD analysis project Ga0126339, IMG submission 92532) | Coral microbial communities from Petempiche,Puerto Morelos, Mexico - Orbicella T R C metagenome | ecosystem: Host-associated > Invertebrates > Cnidaria > Coral | place: Petempiche,Puerto... | reverse complement strand
TTTGCTTCACTGCCATTCAATTCAGTTTCATCTCCAGAGCCCTTGATCCTGTTGGTCAAAGCCAGAACCGTAAACTTCCAAAAGTAAGGGCCCTCTTTACTTTCGGAATTAGCAGCCTTTGGGGTTCGTTACTTTCATAAGTTTACGGACCTTTACGGTAGTCACCTCTAAGTGGCTTCATTCTGTATTGAGGACGCTCGCTATGCTACATCAATTTAAGGCGAAAGATGTATTCAATGTTGTAACTAATAGCGTTTTCTTAATACAAACCTACATTTAACCAACTTAGTTTGCATACCATAACCTGCATAGACTCCATGTCTGTTGAGTAGACATGTTACCTGGAGGAAATGTATGAAATTTATCTCTGGAGAAAATTTCGAAGTCTCTTCTACCCCGATATCCTGCGATATCAAGTTGCTGACCTAATATGGCCCCATTTCTTGTCTGTCTAAATACAGTACATACCTAATCTTACCTTTTTGGCACAATTCGGTGGCATTACAGTCAGTGTTGAAAGAAAGAAATATTTCAAATAGACACAAATCCCAACTGGCGGGAGTCAGACCAGTTTACAAGCGTGACCGAGGAGTTGAACTAGGGTCTACCGAGAAAAAAATTCCAGCTCAGTGGTCAGAGCGGGACTTAAACCTGCGACCTCCGAATTTCAAGTCTGTCGCTCTAACCACTCAGCCACGCTGCCTCCTCCATAAACATAGACGGCCGATAATGTACGATAGCTCAGCCAGTCAGAATTTTACGTTTGCACCTCTGCAGGTAGAATGAGTCCTACGAAAACTCAATAGAAAGACACACCTAGCATGAGCGGTTGACGTGATAAGGGTGCGAGCAAAGAAAATTTACAGTTTGATAACGGAAATAAACGAACAATTCTCTTTTCTTTTTCTTTTTTTTCGAAGTGTTTTCTCGAAATAAATAGAAAATTTAGCATTTTACTCTCTAGCATTTTGATTGGTTCTTTCTTATGATCTATTGGAGATCAGAAGCATAGATGACGTCATTAGCTATTGAAAAAGCCAATATTTATCGCTAAAACCAGTTTTTCATGACCTTAGCATCGTCCCAGTTCCCCTCTGCAGTCATCTGATCTTGCAAAATGCGACGAAAACGTAGAATTGTGGATGAGGTAGTTCCATCGAGTAAGACGGAATATTTAAATTATCTAAGAGTTGGCCCACTTGGTTATTGTATATTGAATATTATAAAAGTGCAATGGAAACGGTTTTCTATTCAAGGCAAACAAATTGACAGGAACCTGTTGGCGACAAAAAACTGGATGTGTGTTTACAGACGTTTTTGTTCTGTTCGTGCGAAAATAAGGTGAAACCTGACCCGAACCACCATCTCTCCTTGCCACAACTGTACTTCGATAGATGGTTGAAGAAGAAAAACTACCGATATTTCATTTCCCCGTTAACTCGAAAAATTGTCATTGTAATTTGCCCTTTGTGCTGGCACTTAAAGTTGTCGAATGGGGCCTGGATTCGTTCGAACACACTTTCCCTCACCTCACGAAGTATTTGCTTTGCGCTTTGATTGGTTCACTGAATTGTCTACGGTTATTGTCCTTAGTTGTTTTGTTAATCTTTTGAATATGAAATAAACAAATTATCACATGTTAAAGGACGTTCTCGCCCAATGCTTTCCTACCAACCTTTACTGCCCACGAAATTCATGAGGCAACGTCACGCCATCCCACCGTGACATTTAGCGCGCGCTATGCAAGAAATATAAGCAATGCAAGTATAGGGCTTAATAGCGTTTGCGTTAACTTCACCTGCAGTTTACTTCCTTAAAAGGCAGGTGAACCCCGCATTTCTTTTCATAGATCACTTTTTTAAATCGATTTTCCCCACTTTAACAAAAAAAATCTGGCCATGAGAAGTTACAAATATTTCTCCTTTTCTGTTCTCGTGCCACCGAGGTTTTCTTGGAATGAGAACGGGCAAGACTAATGTGTATTCTTTTTTAAAACTCTTTCTACCTCAAGGAACAACAACAGCTATAAAAGTTTACTTAATATATTTAGTTGTGTTGAACTGAGTACGTTTATCAGGGTTGTAGCCAGTATGAGGCAAACCGAGGAACTTTGTTTTCGAACTGAGGCAGTTGCTTTAGTCATTTTTTTCCGTTTTTGTTGAATTTCTTTTATAAGTAGGAGGAAAGTCAAACACTGCTGATTACCTAAAAAGAGAATTAAACCATGGACATTACCTCGGTTATACCTTGTTTATGGCTATGGCCCTGTATGTCTGATCTAAATTTCACTAATGCATGTAGCTCCTTTTATTGCTGATAGCTGTGAGCTATAAGATCGTCTCAAAATGACCAAAGCCTCTAAAAACGCATGGTCTTCAATGCCCCTTATTTCGAAAACGAGCACGGTGACCGCCCATGGTTGGTCTTTTTTTGGCAAAAGTTAATGTTTATCTTGCTGCATGGCAGGTTTTAAAAAATCTGATCGTGGGAACATTTTGGGCGCGAACGTCCTTAGGAGCCTGATACCGTTTTTTTCACTAGTGTTTCGAACCATGCTCACTCACTCGAGGCTCGTTTTTCATTGATCTTAGTTAAGTTTATTATTGTTATTCGTACACTACATCCATGTAAATCATCAATCCGATACTTTTGATTAAAAGCGCAGAGTTCATCATGGTCTACTTCTTTGACTAAAACTGATCAAGTTTCGATTCATCTTTACGTTACATTAAATCACAAAAATTGCTCTTCAAGACATCTTGTTCTGTAGCCTCGCTTTTCACCGTTATGGCCGTCGTTGGTCACTTGGTGCAAACAGCGCACGTTAACTCTCTCCCACCGACATATGGTCTACATGGAAGTGAGCCAGCACACTTCCCCTCCACAAGGTACAGTAGCGCACCGATCGTGTTGGCCTGGGTACCAGGGACATACTCTGCATCTTCGTCTACACATATGAAGTCAGTTTGCTTTGGGTTATTCCAGTGCTCCGTCATAAGGTACCCATGATACTCCTCGGTCCAGCCAGATGGACAATCATTCCGTGCGGGTATCATAGGCATTGAGCCACGTGACTTAACGAAGCAAACAGAACACGGTGCCTCATGCTCATGGAGATTTTCCTTAAATGGGTTAAAGCCGCTGACTTCATACTCAGTGCCGAGCACGCGTCCCGTGGCCTGCTATCCATCTTTGTACTTGTCATACTTTGGATTCAGTGGAAGGCAAAGATAGTAAACTCCGCCATTGTATATATGATCTATACTTTCAGCCATAGTTAAAAAGGAATGAGTTAAAAATACCAACTGAAACGGTTAACATGACAAAGGCCTGAAATGACCCAAAACAACTCAACGATAAAAGTTATTAAGTCAGCATAAAACGTTGAAAACTGGGCATGGAAATAAGACGACGAACTTTGGCAAACAACAGCTAACTGGTTATAGTTATCACTAGCACTCTAGCAAATGAGTGATGCCGTAAAACTTTAGCCATTAATTTGAATCCTAAAGTGAATGAAAGCTACTCAATGAAAGCTACATATTTTGAACAGTCCTTGCCTTTGATACTGTTTCATCGTTAAACTATGTATAACATGGTTCAAAATGTTGAGCTTCTAGACAACGCTCTCAGAATCGAAAAATTTGATCGGATTTCAACTTAAGTTTTACTCTGTAGATTGAAATGGTGCATCCGACTAGATAACATATTTTTATCATTAGTGAAATCCAAATCTGGTTTTAGGGGGTTTGACCTAAGAAACATGAACAAACTTAACTCTCATCACGATGACAACGTTTTCCCGAGAAAAAAATTGTTTCCTAAAAAAATATTAGTAATATTTAACGTTCTGAAAGATCTTGAAAAACAGCTTGATTTTTTCAGCATCTGTAAACAGAAAGGGAGAAAAGTACATACAGTTTATCCTTCATCAACATCGTCATCGTCGTTGTCATCATCATCATCACTATTACTATTAAGCATCACTGTGATTGGTTAATTGATGCTTAAGTGACCGACTTATGAATGGATGGATGGATGGAGGGAGGGAGGGAGGGAGGGAGGGATGGATGGATGGATGGATGGATCGATAAGACAGATTTGTTATTGTTGAACACCTTCATCATAATTTTATTTAGAAGTCGAGTCAGTGCTGTAGTTCTCACGTAGACCAAAATACATTTCGGGTACCTTACCTCAGGACAGTTTTTCTTCCACGCGCTCTACAATTTTCTCAGCTATCTCTTTGGCCTTTGCTGCCATGTCGTGTGAGTAGACGTCATTCGGAATCTGAGGGTAGGACATTTTGTCTGGATAACGCATACATGTGGAATCACCCACAAGATTTTCCAGCTGTTCCGCTAAGTCGGCTAACTCTGGGTCTTCCAAACCGTAGCAATTGTCAACCAAGTTGTGGACATTCGTCTTGTCTGCGTCTTTGCTATAACGAGCAGCTTTTAACGCCTTTTCAGCGGCCTGTAAAGACAAGCCAATCCTATCAGCTTTCTTGTAAGGCTATTAATACTTTCCACCAGCAAGGTGAGGCACTTTTAATTACATTGTTTCTTATTTAATTTTTTTTCACTTTAAACCTATTTGTTTGACTTCCATAAAAAATGAATTCGCTCAGAAAATTATGCCATGAAAGTAAGGCTGCAAATATAAAGCTACGTAAGATTTTATCGACATGGATGGCCTCCATGTGGGAGCGGACAACACTAGACGCATTTATTCACGAACTCCGTTATAATCACAACAACAACGAGACAGGTGTTCTGCACGTTGTAGTGTTTGTCTCCATGTGTTTATATTTTTTGTGTGCCTGTATTTCAATCATAATATTATCTTTATTGTTGTTAATAAAAGTTAAATATACCTGATGGAATTTAAAACACGTCCACTCAAAAGAAGACATGGAGAAGTGAAACTCTTCTGAACCGGCGTTGAGGTCAGCCTTAGCTTGCCTGAGCCAGCGCTTGGCCTCTTGTGGTTGAGGATTCCTGGTGCAGAAACTTGGAGGGAAATTCCGCAACGATCTTTTACACAATGAAGATCCCCAAGAGCCGTAGCGTCTACAGAACTTCCTTTTGTATTCTGTACGCTGAGAGCCATGTTCTCTTGCACGCTCTCCCCAGGAAGCAAAGAATTCGTCATATGAGCCACCGAGTCGTGAAACTTCACTCGCTATGTGTTGATAAACTGAGCTATAGAATTCTTCATTACCTGCATTTTTCTTTGGATGCCATCGCAGACACAAGCGCTTGATGATTTGCCGTCTTTCTTCTTCTGATACCTGAGATTCCCATGCCTCTCCCAACATCTTCGAGATTTCGTCAAAGACTTCTTCCTTACTTCTAAGGCACCCGGAATGCTCATCAAAAATTGCTTTGAGGCGGCAAAATTTAAACAATTTTGTGGCTTTCACCTTAACCAGCTCTTTGTCGTTTCCAATGTTGATACTGTAAGTCTTTGTCAAAAGGCTTACATCTTTATCGGTTACTTCTTCGATAATTACTGCGTAGATGTACGTCGCAGTGCCCTTAATTGGGTTTAGACTTGGATCATGTAGCTGAAAGCCTACGTATTCTTCAGGTTCAAATTCTTCAAAGGCGTTGTCCAGCAAATGGTGGTCTTCAATTGGAATCAAGGTGCCTGGCTCTGGGTAAAGAGCCATTTGCTCTGTATTGTAGCTTCCATCTTTGCGAATACGATGTGTATCCAGTAGAGACTGAATCATCGCCGGAGGGCATTGCAACATTTCAGGAATCACAAACGCGTTCTTTCCAAGATATTCTCCATACATTTCGACGATCACTTTAGCCACCAAAGTTGACAGGGAAATTTTGCTATCTTTTGTAGTGGTTGCATTGACATACACCCTCCATATGTGCCTATCAGACATCTCAATTTTCTCTGTGAAATAGGGTACTTCATCTTCACTTCCACAGATCAAAACACCATTGTGAAAAAGGGACGTCCTTAGACTCTCAACTGCAAAGAGCTCGATGGCTGTGAGATCTTTTTCAATGTCTACAGTTACTCCTTTGTCGATATCCTCCTCCCGAGAATTGGTGTGTCTTATAATTCTCGCAATCCCAAGACCAAAATGAACCGACGAAAGCTGCTGTTTCAACGCGTTTACCACCCCTTTAGTTACAATGACGGTATTCTCTGGATCAGCTAGTTTCTCCTTGACCACTGAGGATAGCATTATGGGCTGCAAAGGTTGAGGCAATTTCATCAATAGGTCTTCATAGGTGACCTCGGCAGATTTGCACTTCACGTTCATCAAGTTAAGGTCAAGGACAAAAGGTTGATTAATTCCCTGGATCCGATCACCATAGGTAGGAGCATCGTCAAACACAAGTTTCTTTGATTCCTGTAAGGTAACCGGGACTGTATTGATTGACGCATTCTGGACGGGGCCTCTTGAAGGCATTGATGGAAGGTACATTGTAGAAAGGGTGGACAAGTCTGCTGCCTTCTCCTGCAAACTATCAAAGAACCCTTCGACCGCTCTGGAACAAGTGCGAACCTCATTTGGCTGTAAAAGTTCACCCTGGGAATTTTTCTGCAAAATCTCTAAGACCATGGCGTAATGGATAGGTGTTGCAGTTTTGGAGCAGCCTAGGAACTCAAACAACGGATGAAACATTCCAAATTCTGGAGGTAGTCTGTAAAGAAAAGGCCTGATCTCACGATGCTCGTACAATTCCAGGATTGCCTGCCTTGGGAAAATTAGCTTCCTTCCTTGTTCAACCAGAACACAGGGTATCTTTTGGAGTCGCCGCTTTGCTTCACTGTCTTTCGTGGCATTTTTCTGCAAAAACGAGTAAATACTCTGCATGACCTCCGTTATTGTTGACAATTCCTCGCTCGAAACATGCTCTCTCTCTAATTCATTGCCTCCAAGATGGTAACAGATTCTCTGGCAGTGGTTGACGACAAGATCGACGGATGGCTTCGCCGCAACCTTAAGCTGATCGAGAAGGTTGTTAAGGTCTCGATGAGAACAGCGGAGATTGTATCTCGGATCCGCCCAGCGTGGAAGCAAATGCGCTTCTGTCCAAGCTATCTTTTCATGGTCGCTAACAACGGCTCCACTAAATGCAATGAATGGAATTTCACCCCTTTTTTTCCCCCCATACGGTGGGCAGATCGCCTGTAGTAGCTCGTCAACAGGATCTGCTGCCACAAAGGCAACATCACGGACAATCGATAAGAGACCTTCAACAACCACATTGGGTCGAGAGATGAGATGACAAACCAAGACTTCAGACTTTTTGTAAGTGTCGTCAGTTTGTGCTGTTTCAGCTTCACGCTCAACTAGCTTGGCAAACTTCAGAAAATTGTCGTGGGAAACATCTTGAACAAGACTAATCTTCCTCAGAAACGTTAGCCATTCCTCGGAGTTAAAAGCTTCAGGCGGAAAGCTGTCTTGTGGCAACATGGCAGCGAAAACATTGTTGTCAGGGTCATAGAAACTGGACACTTTCTTTAACGTGCCGTCTTTTGAGGGAATGAGTTTCTTCGCTTTCAAATATTCAAACAGCCTTTTCTTCTCAGTTGCTTCATGCTCGTTCTCACTTCCACCTGTCAAGGAAATATAGTCACGAATAAATCGAAGATGAGTCAACCTTCCGTCATGGCTTAGATGCTGAAAACATCTCAGGACAAAGTCTATATAAACTTCAACAGGCGATGCACTCTTCAGCTGTAAGAATCCGAATAGGTCCGACAGTTGTTGACGAGACCTCAAAAGCAAGCAGCTCAGCTTAGACTCAACGACACACATCTCCTTCGCAGGGATTTCACAGGGTATGACAAAAGCCGTTTTTCCTTCAAGATTTTGCAGCACACCATTTGCACTTGGATAAAATGGGAGCTTCCTCAAAATTTCTCTGTCGGCATCCGTCAGGCTTTCGATGTTGTGGCTGAAGTAATCGAGAACGACAATCGCATCTGTTAATTTCAACTTGTTATCAAGGGACGAGGGATTCCACTGAAGTTTCTGATTGAGTGCAAAAAGAAGGGAGTGGGGAGAACTGACCGTGGCGACTAGATTGCGTGCCAACTCGTAAGAATCTCGTTTACTGTACAAAACTGGACCAATGCTCTGGGTTGTTAACGCAGCCGTATTTAGTTCAGGTAAGCCCAAATTTCTGAGAGCGTCGACCAACTTCTGGCCAGTCGTACCGCAACCTTTGAAATCCAGAACAGCTTCAGCCTTATTCAAGGGTATCAGGAGGTGAGTTACGCCTGGCTGCTTGTCGCTAAAACACGACGTCTCAGTGGATGGCAGAAGACACCATTTCGAAAGTGGGGAGAAAAGATCACGAATAAATGCAGCCATAGTTTCTTCTTTCACATCTTTTTCCTTTGTGGTAGTGCGGGCAAATTCTTGCAAAAAGTCCCAAACTCTGCGAATCCAACGTAGACTTGGCAAGGAGGCAGATTTGTTTTCAGGATACCACTTTAAGTACTGATCTTCGCTGTGATAACAGGGAGGTAAGGTTAGATGCAACTGGGAGGCGAACGTTTTGACATCTAAAGGACAAAAAACAGTGACGTTTCTAGGATCAACACTGCTGAAAACTTCCATGCGAACTCTACTGTGCACGAAAAGAGGCTCCGAACGTGGTAAAATATCAACATAGGGACTCAAGCATCTTGGTTGTCTCTCGCTGAAAGGGTGCAACCACTTATCTTCAGTAAGTAGTAACGGAAGTCCAGAGAGACTCTCCAGAAAATGCGCGTCATCTTTGCAGTACTTAAGCACACAAACCACGCCTTCGATGTCTTTGAAAGGTGTCTTGGTAACATGACAGGGAACTGTTCCAATTCTACAAAGGGGATCATAATCACTGAATGACTTGTAGAAGTCCATCACCGCAGCAGGTGAAACGCAGTACACTTCTACTCCTGCCTCTTTCAGCGAATGGAACACGTCTAAAGAAAATGCCAGCAGATTAAATCCAGTTTTCAGTAGTATTTCTTCAAATGCGGCTTTCCGTTTTAGTCTGGACTCTTCTCTTCTCTTTCTATCGTCTTCCTCTTCACCGCGTTTTGGCGGCAACGGGGCAAAATAGCCTTTGATTTCGAGGTTGTTAAAGTACGTTTGGTCCTTGTCTGTACCAGTCGTTGGAAACCATGATAATTCGACACTTTCAGTTCGTTGCAAATCCTTGGCACATCCACGATAGCCTGCCTGCCCGCTTCTCACCAACGGAATCAGACGCATTTTCTTCTTGTTCATTTCTTGGTAGACTGCGTCAGCCAGGGTCTTCCAACATGGATCATTGATGGGATAGCTCGGAAAGAGCCGTTCATAACTTCTTATTCTTCTGAAGATCATAGTTTTACTGCAAGGCAAAGCAGAACACGTCGAGTCGTGACCGACTGGTAATTGAATGTATTCACGTACTTCGTCCAGAAGGGTGAGATAACAAGAAGCAATGACATCACGCAGTAAAGCACTGTTCCAGTCGCTTTGATAGCCACCTACTTCGCCTCTCCACAGATTTCGTCTGGTCTCATGGTCTAGCGCAAAGTGCCCGTTGATATGAACTGGAAGTTTGGTTCTCAGTGGAAGTGGGAGGTAGCAGTACGCTCTCTTTTCTCGCTGAAACTGAGATGTGCAATCCAAGAGACTTGCAACACCACCAAGTGGAAGCATCCCCAAATGATGTCCTTGGGAGGCATCAAAAACACTTTCTGGTACTGGCTTTTCGAAGCCAACTTGTTGGACAATAAGCCATTTCTCGCTCATCCCATGGTTATCTTTCAGCTGCAAAGTGTAGGTTCCCCTTTTGAACTTTACGTTTATAGGAAGAATTTTCTTTTCCTTTACTTGCTTTCCAATCTCTTTTACATGGCAGGAAAACGCTTCCCTCTTCCTCGCATCGTCTTGGGACATCACTACTTGAACGGAGTAATCATTTATCAGCTTTCCATTTTCGTCTAGAGCAGCAATGCTGATTTTCGTAACGTTGTTTACAAAAAGTAGGACTTCAAACAACTCTTTCTTCAGATTTTCCATCATCTCATCTAATTTCTCCTCGGTGACCGAAGTCTGACATATCTGTGATTCTCGAGCCATTGCCTCAGATTTTAAGGGAAACCTAAACATGGTTGCATTCTGTACGGGAAACTGTTCCTCGAGATAGCATGGAAAAACATCTGGAAACTTTTGCCTCAACATGTCAATGTTCTTGAACATTCTACCGGGTCTTGCTTCACTCGAGTGGGGAATGTACTTGCAGTGTGGGTCCAAAACACAAAGAATATCTCCAATTTCCTCGCTCTTTGATATGAAGGACGGGACATCAGTCAGCTGGTAGACAGCATTGAAACCGACACCGTACTGGCCAGTCTTGTTTGGATCATCGCCTTTGCTGCCCTCACCAAGGTTACATATACCTTCAATATCAGCATTCGTGAATGGCTTGTTGTTGTACACACACAGTGCAGGACCTTGTAGAGGTTTCCAAGTATCTTTGAACACTCTTTTATCTGGGTGCTGCCTAGGATCTTTGATGAAATAGATCTCAGTTGCTTGAGCATCATCGGCATTTTGTAGAAGCTCTTTCAAAACTTCTTTCTCGCCCTGATACCCTGTTAGAATGCGCTTCAATCGATTTGTTAGTTTTTCTTTTTGTCCAAAGGGTAATCCAATGTCATGTTGTTGCAAGGCTTCGTCCCTTCGTGTTTTAACAGCCAGTTGTTCACAGGTTGACCAAGGGATTTTCTCATGGACAAAAAGTTCGTCTGGATCATCAGGCATCCATGGACATTCCTTGAAGCAAAGTTCAACTACGTCGCGCATGACTTTCGTAGAATCTGGAAGATAAACACAGTCCAATTTGTCCCGCACCTCACATGCATCAACACAAGCTCTTTTGAAGGCATCAGCGAGTTGATTCGCCATATTAACAGCCACCTGCAGGGTCGTCTCATCAAGTTGTTTCGTATTAAACTGCAGTTTAATTGCGGAAAGACTTGAAATATAATCTGTTGCCTCAAATTGCTTCCTCACACCAGAAAATTTCATGATCTTCGGAAAGCGAAGGCTTAAATTCGCTGGAAGTTTGAAGAGGTATGGTGAACAATCAGCGCTTACTTCAAAAGCGACACGGGATGCAGAGGTGAACATCTTATCTTTCTCCAACAGAATGAACTTCATTCCGAGCAGGAACTGCTTTGTTGAAGGCACCAGGCTGTCCATTTTGTCTTGTAGATACGAATAGGCTTCGGAGCAAACGCGAACTACTTCTTCATACCCATTTCGATCAAGTGTGTCGATTTTGGTGGAGATGGCCCTTTCAAGTTGCTTTAACACGTGCTCTGCAGTGACCTTTTTGTCTTCTAGCCGCAACAGTTTCCGCATCTTCTGGGGGACTTCCAGATCAATAATCGGTTCAGTACAACAGACAAGGTACATCTTATCCATAAGATAAACGTTCTTTGGTGCGACCAGAGGACTCCTTCCACTACGAAATTCGTCACCTTTCCAAGGAAGTGGGAAAGACTCTGGTTTTTGCAGAACCGGCAGAAATTGTGCTTTTAGAAGGCGAGTCAACACTGGTCTGGGTGGTGATTTTCCCGTGCGCTTCAGTTTCTTCTCTACGAAATCTAACAGCACTTTGGCACGTTCGATAGCTGCCTTGCTGTTCCCTGCATTCAGCCTCTGGACACTCTCTGCTCTTTCCGCAATGTCTTCCCAAGGAAGATCACTGGACTTCATCCCCAGTTCTTCAAGTTTCGTCAGTACTTGAGGGTGGAGAAACGTATCTTCTTTACCGCAGGGAAACCTTTCATCGTCACCGCAAAATAGAAAGGAAGCTTCTTGCTTGGGATTTATTAGCTGACTCGGGCACTTCAGCGCATTTCCATTTGGTGATACTGGAATGCAAGCATGCCTCATAATTAGCTCGTTGAAATCTTGACTGTTGCGTTTCAAGGCGTACAACACTAGCCTATTTCTCTCATTTGCAGGAATTTTCAAAATGTTAGGGAAGAAGAGATCGCGGAAAAGGCGGGTCTTGTCGTATGTGTTGGCTTTTATCTTTTCTCCTAGGCGACAACGAAGCAATGACTGGAACACCTCAGCTGGCACGTCAATGACCACACGACCGTTTACCAATTGCTGTAGGACTGCAAACGAAACGTTGCCTATCTCGGGATCGCCACGGATATTAGGATCAAGGAATACGACTTGAGAGATGTCTGTCCATCTACGTCCGTCTGAGAACAAATGATGACTTCCACTGGTAATTTGCTCGTAGAATGACTTCAGAAAGGGCCAACAATCTTCGCATACGTTGCAAGCTCTTGGCCACAGTGAATGGTATGCATATAAACTATCGCCTGGAATAATTTTCTTCACATCCTCAAGAAGCTTCAAAAAGGCAGAAACTACCGAATCGTGCAGGAGAACATTATTCCACTCCACTCCGCAGCACGTCTTGTCGTCTTCAAGTTTCTTCTGCAAGTGGCGTCTGTTAGAAGTCACTGCAAATGGTCCATTTATGTGTACAGGTAGGCCACTATGGATTGGGAGGGGAAGATAACAGAAAATTGTGCCACTGTGGGCCAAACCCTCGACATCCTTAACAACAGGTAGGGGCACAAAATTGCCTGATCCTCTTGGCTCCAACTGGGCGGCTACTCCAGCGGATGGAAGAAGACTGGGGTCATTCTTGGAAAATTGCAATGCCTGACCATTGCCCATTGAGGAAACAACAAGCCAAGTTTCGCACTCTTCACAGAAACGTTCGTGAAGTTTAAAGAATTTCAATCCAGATTCAGTGACACTGCCGTCAACGTTGACTATCATAGAAGATTCAGGAAACACAAATGGTTCAGCTACATGACTTCTTGCTTTCTTTGCAACTTTTGAAGATGCCTGAAGGAAGTTGCACTGCTTAAGCAAATTCTGTTTGTCTGCATCTAATTTCATTGCAGTGACCGGAAGTGTGACCGGGACAGACAATTTCCTCATTATTCCTCCTTCCAACATTGATTTGGTAAACTGAAACATCAGTTCGGGTGGTAGACCTTGACCTGTCGATTGTGAAGTCCTGTGCACTTCCAAATGGAGAACATTCTGAGTAAAAAGAAGCAAGGACTTGCCTCTGTCAAGCAACATTTGTAGAAGCTGCATCACTTCTTGGTCGCTATAAAACAATTTTTTGATTTCGCTCTTTGCCGCCTGTTCTCTCGTCCTCAACGGAAAGCGAAAAAGTGTGCCATCAAATGAGTTGTCTTCTTTGTCTGGGTGAAGATTACAACCAAAGATGCCATTAAACGGTTTGAACTGATCTCTAAACTTGCGCAGTACCTTGACGTCTTTGTTCAAATCAACTCTTATTCCTGGCTTCCTGTTGTTCTTGATGACTTTTCCAAGGTACGAAGTGTGGGGATCAAGTATCACAAAGTAATTCCTGCTGACAAACATGGGCACATCAGTCAGATTATACACTGCATTGAAGCCAAGTCCAAATCGTCCAATTGTTTCAGTGTCATGAACTTTCGTCGCTTCATTCAGTCTTGTCACGTTTATGAAGTCTTCATCTTTGAATGTTGCGTCGTTGTACACCCACAAAGCAGATCCCTGGCAGCCACTCATGTTCTCGTCAAATAAACATGTTAATGCATCGTCGTTGGTTCTTTCGTCGTACAAGAATTTGACTTCAGTGGCACCAGCATCGTCCGCATTTTGAATGAGCTCTTTTAGTACTGCAAATCCATCTGTATAGTCCTCTAATAGACGATTCAGTCGCGTGGTGAGTCTTTCCTCTTGTCCAAACTCCTCCCATAAGAGCGGCTCGTCCGCCATTAAGCATCGGATGACAGTTTGGGCGGAGTCAGCTTTCCTATTAAATAAACATCTTAGGTGACATTTCACAGAAGACGAAAGTTATACTATAAACTACACTCAGTTTTTAGTTTCAGTTAAAATCGAAATTTCTAAACAGTAATTGACGCTGCTCACTAAGATATTTCCCCCAAAAAACCATCAGCGTTAACGACTTTTTAAGGTCCTAAAATAAATAGATAATTGAATATATTGATATTCAAACCCTATATTTAATTAGGTTTTTTCGCTCAACAACTGAAATGAAACCGTTCTGCTATCTAGTTTTCTGTGCTCCAAAGATTTGTATTCATAACATGGTTGGAGAACTGTTTCAGATACTGTTCTCAGCCAAAAGAAATCAAATCACTTCAAGAAGTAAATGAGAGAAGTACATGTGAAATACATGGGAAATGCATGCGAAATCTCTAACCCATGTGCAACTCTATATGGTGAAACAAATGCACACCAGAAAATTTTGAGTTTCATATGCATGTGAACTTCTCTCCTAGTGTCTGAAACTGGAAGTGTATTAATCAAAAGAAAAGTGTCAAAAATAAAACATTATTCACCTGCCGTGTGAAAAAAAAGAGAAACAAGTGTTTCCCAAGTGTGAAATTTCATATGGTTGAGAGAGTTTCAAATGCTAAGAAAATTACACACGTTATAATGTGAAAATATGTGTAACATTCTCCTTGATAACTAGTCACATAAAACATCAGCTAATTCCTCGTGTTTATGTCTGCGAGGTGTACGAGCTAGCTAATGGTTCCATTTTGAGTTCCCTAGCATTCATATTTCGAGCTATAGAAAAATAATTGGCCAGAGTCATCCAAAATGTCGCCGGCCCGTATAATTCATCAACAATGTAAGGAGCGTCTTGATGAGCCTGATGAACGTTAGGAAGGATTACCAAAGTTAAAATACAAGGGATCTAAATCAAAGTAGGATTCATATATGCACATTCTTTCCCAAAACAAAGACTGTCAGTACATTCGCCTTTTGACAGCTTAACTTATAAGGAAGCTCGCATCAGTTCTTTTGGTCTTGGGGTGTGCCAGTTGAAATCAAAATTTCCTGTAGAAGACAAGCCTCGATTTCCTTGACTCTAAAAATATTGTCGAGGTATGATCAAAGATTATTTTCTCATTGGTTTCCAAGCAACTGCTGTTACCATAGCAACGGTAATGAGTGGACGCCCATTTTGAAAAAGGTCAATTATCTCGAAATCCAGTCAGACACTTTATAAGGAAACTTAGGGAGTATAAACCACTCAAGTCCCACAACTTGCAGGCCGATTTAATTAGGAAATAAAATCTGTAAGAGCGTTTTCAAGAAACAATTGCTTTGAATTTCACAAATTATATATTTGTTATTTGGTTCTGTTTCAGCTCTTATAACATATCATTACTGCGGTTCTGGAGAATAGTTTCAGTGGATTTCCTTTCTCTAGATTTGTTTTTGGAATATTTCAAGGTAAAACCTCTAATCTCCATTTTAATCAGACCCCATGTCAGATATACTTTTACTTGCAATTTTCGAGTTCTGCACGCAACAATGACACTTAGTTTCATCGTGAAGAAGTGACTGATTAAATGCCCAAAACCCTGGGTTCTGGGTTTTGAGTTCTGCACTTTTAAAGTGAATAAAAATAGCAGAGTGGTCCGTTTCAGGAGCGAAAGCGACTGTGCATTTGTTGGTCAGGTTCATTAGCTGCCTGGAAATTAGAAAATAATCGAGACGACATTGTATCTCAAAAGACTTATTTCTCCACGTAAACTTCTCTTCGTTTGGGTTTTGTTGCTTCCAGATGTCAGTTAGGTCATACATATTACATAATATATAAATTTCTTGAATTACTGGTATTTTCCGGGAGAAAGGATTGCCGCCCTTCTTATCTATGTCAGTCAGACATCCCGTCTAAAATTATGTATCTACGGATTTGTTTTTCAATCTTGAAATTTAATTTAATTTTGGATGAAAGAGAGGAATCGGGCAATCGGGCAATCGGGCAATCGGGCAGTCGGGCAATCGGGCAATCGGGCAATCGGGCAATCGGGCAATCGGGCAATCGGGCAATCGGAAAATCGGGGAATCGGGGAATCGGGGAATCGGGGAATCGGTGAATCGGGGAATCGGAGAATCGGAGAATCAGGGAATCGAGCAATCGGGCAATCGGGCAATCGGGCAATCGGAAAATCGGGCAATCGGAAAATCGGGCAATCGGAAAATCGGGCAATCGGGCAATCGGGCAATCGGGCAATCGGGCAATCGGGCAATCGGGCAATCGGGCAATCGGGCAATCGGG
>Ga0126339_10001432_pt1 | contig 16166 bp, 9 predicted proteins | sample OrbTmetagenome_2_FD_92532 | JGI IMG/M metagenome (GOLD analysis project Ga0126339, IMG submission 92532) | Coral microbial communities from Petempiche,Puerto Morelos, Mexico - Orbicella T R C metagenome | ecosystem: Host-associated > Invertebrates > Cnidaria > Coral | place: Petempiche,Puerto... | reverse complement strand
TGGAGTTGGTTTAGTAGTTGCATTGGAAAAGTATGGGTGGAGGTAATATGACCGTTGATAGCAATCAGACAAACACTGGGGAAAAAAAAGTGAATTAGAGAGAGGGGAGGGAGGGGGGGGGGGGGGCCTCACTGTGTCAAAGTGAAGGTACTCACCAGGGTCTCATGTCGTTTTCACCACCTTGCTTAAAAAAGGCTTACAAAAGGGAGCGGGCACCGACACCCCAGGATCCCCCCTAGCTATGCCCCTGTATATATAGTCAAAATTTATAAATGTCGCTTTGTCAACAAGCACTCGAGTTCGTGTTAGTGGGTTGAATGTGTTATGAATGAGCGTTGACGAACAAAATGTCTTTGTTATTATTGACTGAAGATAAATATCATTCACATAGATTTAGACATAGTTTATTTTACTTGGTCGCATACTTACTATTATATAACGGTGCGTCCCATAGACTTGATAAACAGAGTCTACAGGACGCACCAGCTACTTTACAGGTGCGCCAAGAAAACAAAATAAATATAGAGTAAAATAAAAGCTTACATAATTTTGAAACCTTCCGAAGGGTACTGGAGAAGATCATTTCAAGGTTTCGAAAATTGTCTCCGATCACCAGATGACCCCCGTAAATATATCGAAGATTACCAAGGACCACTCGAATACTTCATCATGAAGGTTACCCTATTATATCATGTTTCGTGCTAGAAAAATGATTTTTTTCGGCAATAGCCTATACATGAAAATGCAAAGCAACCCTAGGATTTAAAGAGGAAGGGTTCGATGGCGATGGGAATTGAACCCCTGTGCAAGCTCCGGAAAAGATTTGTGCTGATCGCCGCCATAAAGCTAGCGAAGGTCACATGAAGTTTTCGGTAACAAAGATGCCCGGAACCCTTTGTGGTTTTCATATTTGATTTAAAAAAACAACACGATTTAGCTTACCTTGAGAGGAATCATATTCTCCGATGAAACGCTTTGTCAAGAATCTCACTGCGATTGCTATGAAAACAAAACAAACCAGAAAGAGAGTTTCAGCTCTTCTGATAACACCTTACTCTTAGGCAAGTTAAGTAAAATTAATGGGCGTTAAGTGAGCTAATTTAACTTTCGGTCTGCTTACTTCTACTTAAAAACGTTAAAGCCGTCTATCGTGAATAATCATGCCGGAAAATCCGAAACGGCTTTCGTCCATTTTTGGCGCCTTTCGGCAACTTAAACAAAATCCAATCGACTCTAGCATATTTGCTGTTTTTTACACATATATTAGGTATACACAAAGCTAGAAACTTGTACCTCAGAAGAAGTTAAAAAATTATTGGCGCCAGATTTGCATTCTTCGCCTCAAATGGAAAATAAAAAAAAAAAAAATTAGAAGTAAAACTATATTGGTGTGATGTCACTACTGATAACTTACCAGTCAATAATGTTTGGTTTTCTGTTCTTTCTTTTTATCTTAGCATCAACCCTAGGCCCCTACTCAACTCTTAAGATGACAGAGATAGATTGAAAAATCGCTTAGCTGAACACAAAGGCACCGCAAAAGGATTAAAAGTTCTGTCAAAATAAGCTCCCGTCTAATTAGCCTGTTTATTAGCGGTAATCTTTGAATTGGAACAGAACCACTTGGTTCATTTGATAACAAGCGTCCATCTGCACGATAATCAGTAATTCGTCCAACTGGCTTATAAACCTACTCATTTGGAAATAACCAAGACTTTCGGATACCGTTATGTCGAGATAACGGCCCGGTCACGGTATCTGTCAGCACGGTGTACATTTGAATTGTTTTGTTTTTATTCAATTCATTATTGTAAACACAATAAAAATATACTTTATTCAGCTTTGTTCTCTGGCTTGTGCCGCTAGTGATAAACAACTTTTGTTTTCTCCAAGTTGTGCTTTTAAGTTCTTAGTGTAACTATGATCGACATCCATGGAAGCTTCAAAACAACAGGAGACCAAAAACATCAGTGCAAGGCTATTCCATTGCTTCATGATTACAGTAGAAACTAAAAGCGTGTCCTACCATGAAATGCTCGGTTTTTTCTCAAAACTGGCAAAATGTAGCAAATGTATGACTTGGCACAATAGTACTTTCGTACATTTTCCCGCCAATCAAATCTACAGGTTTGGTCTAGTAGAAATTACACGATTTTCTTTGTGATGAACGGACTGGCGGATAATTTTTCACAAATGTAGTGATACAGAACATGGAAAGCAAAGTTTTCCGCCGTAGTCCAATTTTGAAGAAAAATAATAACAAACACAGCGGGGACACATCCAAACTATTTGTCGTATTTTACCATTCACTGTTTTCTTGTTTACGCAGGAATTTTTACCGTTGCTGTGCCAGTTTTCAACCTTACTTGACCCACATTGCATCATGTAAAATGTCTTATATGTATTCTTGTTTGTTTTGTCGTAGAGTACTGATAGAACGAAGGTTATACAGCAACAAAATGTGCTCCTGTTTGTGTGTTTGTTTATCGAAGTACGTGAAGCCACGAGGCTAAAAAACAATCATTTTTTGCGAGGGCAGAACGAATCTAGTTAACTGCGGATGATTTCCTTTGCACCAGCCTACACCGGAACGATTCATCTATTTACTTATTTTGAATAAACAAATCATAGATTCGCTTGTGCAATAAAACTCAATGTGACAGATGTCGTACTTTCCTGATCTCTGTTATTCAAGCTTTTCGATCCTTTCCCAATTTGGCAAATATCGCTCGCAAAAAAATGCATCAATACACTATGATCAAGCTGACTTCGAACACGACAGCTTGTCAGCTGGAATATGATATTATGATATTACATATTACATATCCTCGAAGCAAGCACAGAATGTAGCTTTTATACACTTGTCAGTTAGGCTTTATTGTAGATTAAACCACGTCGATCTATTTAAAAAGCAATATTGTGTAACTCCTGTTTGGAACTCAAATCGAGCAGAAGCTTCAATTCGGCTGAAGCGCTGAACGGTTCGTAAACACGCAAATGCTGTTCAGAAAAAGGAAAATACCGTCGACGCAAGTGGCATTCAGACTTCACTTGTATCGCGATCAGAGAAATAGAGGGTGCAGTGCCTTTGTACTGCAGACTGAAAAGCTTAAGCCTTAATTAGGAATCTATTCCATACTGATAAGGAACTTTACGGTTTCGAGTATGCAATTAAAGAATAGTACAGAATCTTGCACTGCATATAAAAGCCAATACCCGTAATTAATTGTGCGGTCTTTTAAAACGTTATTTTGTTAACAACACGTTGAATGTATTAGCGCATCGTTAACAAAAAAAAAATCATACCATATTACAGTACATATTATTGTTACTTTTAACTGATCCGGCCATCACATCGCAGAACAAACTGAATGCCTAGTTATCCGCGAGCGCCTGAAATTCCTCCATTCACATAGTCTCTACCTCCCCTCCGGTGACCCGCTCAGCACCTCTCGGGCACATTACGGGAGAGAACCTTGTATGTGCGTTCATTGGGGGTTCGTTCATGCCGTGTCGTTCCCTGGGATATTTTGAGCCGAAGCGCACAGAGTAAAATAAAATAACTTGCCTGATTTTCCCACGTCCCTTGCTCCTAGCAACGCAAACTTTGCGTCAGTCTGCTTGTAAGAATCTTTGCGAGTCAACATTTCCTGAAGCTGTCGCAGTTTGAAGGATAATTAGTCCACTACCACAGGCTTACACTGGAGAGGAGACCGCTCGTCACTTTGATTTGGACGCCCCAGCGATAATGAAGAAGCTGAATTAATTTCATCCACGATGCCAGGCGTGAAATCGATCAATTCCCAGCTAGTGTCATTCAAATTTGTTAGCTTTTATGTGTGGTGTTTGTTTGAAGTGCTCCGCTCAAGTCAGCAAAAGAACGTTTTAACATAAAGAGAGAAATTTAACAAAGGAGTCAAAAGAGACGGAAGTTTCATAATCACGCACTCTTGCTTGCTAATTTTGGGGGCTGAATATTGCAGCAGAGATCACTCAGTCTAGACGGCCATCACGGCCAGTGATTTGCCCAGTTAATGAATTTTGCGTTTCTCACTAAGAAGGATTAACAGCGCATTTTAAGAGAAAAAGTCATCCCGTAAACATGATGACCCGGTAATTCATTAGGCTAACAATTGTTAAGAAAATTGAATTGCTCATAAGCGTAACACGTTTAATTAATGGGTGTAAAATTTTATTATCCTGTCGTGTTTTTTTTTTGCAAGGGTCCCTAATGCAATTCAAGGCAGGTAATTAATCTTGTTGTCACCAAAGCCAAGCTCAAAATCTAAAAAGCCAAGCTCAAAATCTAAAATGGAAACCAAGACAGAAATTTCAGGTGAAATTAAATTTAGTTGGAAACAGAAATCAAATATCTGAGAAATCGAGATGACATAGTTATGTTTAAATTGTGATTGTAAAAATACCATATTTTATTTTGTCCTCTTGAACTTTTTATATTTTTTCCTTCTTTGTCAAACAGATATGCATCAGTGAGCAATGCGATGAGTACACATGTGCACAACTATTAATATTAACCTTGATGTTTTGTACATAAATTTACGACAAATCATCCAGACAATTTTAAGTTTTAAGTTCCTTGCCAGGCATTGAAGTGTTAAAACATTATTGGAGCCAAGAAAAAAAATTCTCGTGGCAGCGGTGGGATTCGAACCCACGCCCCCGAAGAGACTGGTGCCTTAAACCAGCGCCTTAGACCGCTCGGCCACGCTACCAGCTGCTCCATCGCAGGGCTGAATTGGCAGACAAATTTTTAAGCCTCTTCACGCTCTCCTTTGTCTCTTCACTGATAAGCAAGGTCATCAATAATCATTTCTCTTAAAAGCCTTTCTTTCTATAACATCACTGTTTATATAAGTAATGGTCAGTCGTGCAAAGTTAATATGAAATAAAGATGCATGAAATTCTGAACGGTCTTTGACTCGAATAAAAACAAACTAACACAAACATTTTCACCCGACCGTCACTTTATCTGAGTTGACCTGTCGTCGGCCGATCGCAGAAAAACTAGAAAGTATTTGAACCTGAATTTGAAGGAAACTACAGAAATATATTTAACAGGACAGTTGCCATATAGTTTGAACTTCGCCGTAGTGTATTCAGCCGCCTTGCTTGTGCTGACGTAAAGACGGTATGCAAATATATTCCATTTAAAATTATATTCATGCACATAATATTCAAATTTTCGGGCGCACTCAGCTGAAAACCGTGAACATGTTATGCCTTCTGACCTCCGCATTTGCCATGTGTGTTTTTTATTTGTTTTTCATTATTATTTATTTATTTATTTATTTATTTATCTTAATGAAACTCTTGCTTCATGACGAGAGACAACTTGTTGAAAGCGGAGTTCAAGGATGCAGAGGTGCGCAGAAAAGCCGAGGAGCATTTGAAACTATGGAAAATACTTCTTCAACTCGTAAATCGAGGAAGGAAGTAGAAAGGATTGCATTCGGCCGAGCCAGTTTATTTCCTTCATTCTCTTATTGGACCAGACTCTTGGCAAAAGGTTGAATTAAACAGGAAACACCTTTTAGTGACAAACCTATTGCGTATTTTTTTAAAAACACACCTTCATCATCGCAGGCTCAGAACCTAATCGCTCCACTCGTATAAAAGAACTCGCAGCTCAGCCAGCCCGGGCGTTGTAGCTTGCGAGAAGGCTCACTTTAGAGGCACTCGTGCTAGCGAAATGAAAAATTTGGCAGAAATCCGAGAGGGTTTACTTTTAAACGCGACCCTGCTAAAAAAAAAAGGAGTACAGAGGATCTGAGATGCCAAGCACGTGACACGTGTCAGCCAGTAGTCTGTACCAGGTTGCTCAGAGTAGTATAACACATTGGAGGAGGTTTATTTTCTCGTTTCCGCAGCTCTTTGAAGTCCGAACAACTGGGACTGACTACAAGATTAACCGTGGCTTTTGTGCCTCACTGTTCTGCTTCCCTCAGAATACTCAAGAAAATAGACAGTCAAGTGTTAAATTGCCTCGTTACCTCGTGCCCAAAATATGATCGGGGTAGTGTTTCGTACGTGGCAGCCCGCTCCAGACTCATACACATGTGTAAACGTGGTGATATTAAAATAGAGCAGAAATGAAATCTGACACTTCCTGATGACAATCGAAGAGCACAATAAAAATATTCACTTCTTAGCACGCGGCGGAACAACAAAAGGATGTTTGCGACAGATGCGATCTGATCTTCTCAAGACACACAGTGGGAGACTGGAAGGAGGGGCCTGTTGTAAACCATGCACGCATAGGGAGGGATGGTAGCGGACATAACTCCGGGTCACAACTTGAGAAAACGCATAAGCGCTGTCATTCTCGTCTGGTAATACATTGTGCGATTTAGCGATCTGGCTCTGTTCTGGAAACTAAGAGTCTGAAGTCAAAGAGATCATACGGGACCTTAGATGGAATGTTCATGTGATACGGACTGGCCGGACTTAGATAAACACCAGCCCTCCCCTGTCGGAGTGATTCCCACAGCTTATATCCACTTTCAAATTCCGTTGAAATATTTCCCTAGAGAATGTGTCCTTCAGAACATCGACTGACCGTTAAGAAAATATGAAGTATTTCCATCTAAATATGCCCTCAGTTTCTCCGGTATCGCGAGGGTCAGATATATAATAAATATTTTGCCTTACGAAGTCGTCTTCACATGTTCTTTGTATTGAGGTTAACAAGCTGGAGAAACAAAACATTGGAGACCTTGTAAACGGATAATTAATTTAATTACGAGATATTACGATACTTGTTAGGCAGAAGTGGGGATGACTTATTAATGAAAGCGTTTAACGGCAAACGGGCCACCTTGTTCAGAAGCATATATCCCTTAGAGTATGAGAGTCTTCGAACATGAAGCAGGCTTGATCCATATGGCTTTTGCCTTCAAGCAAGAGGTGTCGACCGGAAAAGGCGGTAAGCCTTTGTGTTTCCAAGCAGTCATGCTCTTGTTATTCAAACAAAGACTTAAGAAAATCTCCTTTGCTTTTCACCACTCGAAAATAGCCAAACCCCGTTGCGCCAAATACGAACGCAAATCGAAAATTCCCCTCCAATTTACTAGACTTGTCCGAGCTAATTAACTAACTTTGTTTTTCCAGTGATCAGTGTCACTAAGATCCGACTTGTTTTTCGTTGGGTTGGCCAATGAAATTGACTGATCTAGAAATCTCGCGATCTTTGTTATCTCTAAGATCTTTATTAGTGACATTGCGTGGATTGTCAATAGGTTCGTAACCAGGAGCTTGCACCCAGTGCGACGCAATGATTGGCTGAGCGCGACTTGGCGGCTGTCACGCATGTCACACAAATAACCCGCGCTCGTGATGACGGTTGAATCAAGCTCATTCACGTCGGCGCTTTCGGGTCAGTCTTACTTCTGGGTCAGTGTTTGTGGGATCGAAGAAATGGAAAAATTCGCTGAGTTTGTTTCATCTATTGGGCAGAACGCGCGCTCGTCTCCGTACATGCCTCCGAATGCGCCAGTGCCTCGGGTAACTGCGGCCCCTAATTCCCCACCAGCGAATTACGTGAGCTGCGATTTAGCGAGACAACATTCTCTTTCAATGAGCACTCAGTCGCAAGCTGGTAATGTCAAAATTTTATTTCATTTTCTCGAATCGTATTAATGTCCGGAAATTGGCACGCATAAGCGAAGCTCTCTAATGATGGTCTTAGACCACTGTTGAATTGCCTGAGCCGTGCGTTTGCCCCGTCTAATGATGTTTTGTCAATTGCGTACCAATTACTTCAACAGGGAAATTTTCGCCTCCGGTTGGAGGCTCAACACAGCTTTCTCCCAGCCCTCAGTCGTGTATGGAGATGGAGAGCGAAAACAACGATTCTTCCTCCAAACGTAAGAAGCGTCGAAACAGAACAACCTTTACGTCCTTTCAACTGGAAGAGATGGAGCGTATTTTTCAGAAGACGCACTATCCTGATGTTTACACGCGGGAGCAGTTGGCACTGCGTTGTGACTTGACGGAAGCTAGGGTGCAGGTAAATATGGTTTTTTAATGCACGCCGTCGCGCAATTATTCGCACTTTTCTTCTCTGCGAGGTTCTCGAGATTTTGTCCTTCCAATATTAGAGTTTAACTTCCTGCATGAATTGTATGGCCACTTTACGCAACCTGTTATACTAATTCAATTAAGTTGTTGTTGTTACATCCACGCGATAACGAAACGAGATTACTGTAGTTACTGATAGACTCTGCTCTCTGCTCACGGGTTTACGGCGCCTGTATATTTGCTTTCTGTAAATTGCCAATTCCTTTCTGGTTAAAATTGGTTGAGAATCACTGGAAGCCAACAGAAATCTTCAACTAACATAACAGACCCACTTTACAACTCTGTGCTTCTACTGAAGTGAAAACAGTGATACGAGAAATATATATATTTAAGTATGTGATTGTAAAATCAGAATTTCTCTATCATCTTATGCTTTATCTTTATGTAGCAGCAATGTGCTATAAAGTCGTCAATGAAATATTCTTCTTAGGAAACGATTTTCAAAGTCACGAACCCTTTTCCACTGCGTTTGAGCTCGCGCCGGCCGTAGCGTAGCTTTCATTTGTGAATGAATTTCCTGTACCAACCACATGGTGTGTGGTTGGTACAAAGCTAGGTGGATTTTCCCTCATATTCACTGACACAGAAGCTGTTAGCCGATTATTTCAAGATCTAGAAGTCGTGCGGTGTACTGAAATGAACATTTTGAGCGCCTGTGGTTGAGTCGGCGTACTTTGACGTAGAAGGCTTCAAGAGATGCTAGAGATGTGGTCTAAAATGATGTTTCGCAGTCCTAGCCGAAAAAAAAAAAATTTGGTAAACACATCGCCCTTTGCGAACAGAAAACTTGGTAATATCAAACGTAGTGAGTCTAAACTACTTCTTGCCAAGGACTAATCTTAGACATCCTTCCAACAACACGGAATCGACGAGAAAACCGCATGTAACGTACATACGTTGAATAGTTCTTCTCTCAGGAAAGGATATGACAGTCGCGCAACGCAACAGTCTCCCACTCATTCCTTGCGATTCCTTGCTCATTGCTTGAAAATGCAAGATTGCATGTCAGGAACTGTCGATGTGATTTTTTGCGTACTTTGTAAAGCGAGTGGTTTACAACTTTAGGACAGTGCACTCTTCTCTCGCTACACCGAACAGCCACTGTATCCGACGGCGTTGTTTAGTGACAAGACGGAAATTTACCTTCGTTTGAAAAAGACACGTTGTTTAAAAATAGCGCTGAAGCTTTTATATTTTCAGTTGTATCTTAGGTTTCATTATTTTTTCGAGAGTCGCTGAAATGAATCACTGAGTGAAACAGACACGAGTGGTGAGGAAGAAATTTACAAGTCTTCTTAAAATTTCAGGTCGCTTGAAGTAGTCTTGGAATCTTCGTCGGGTAAAAGCTTCAAAAAGAATTTCCGATTGCGAAGATTCTCGACATTCAAAAAAGGCTCCTTGCCAAGTGGCGTGGTTTTTCTTTTCCTACACCCCTAATGGATACGAAAATCCTTCTTTATCTGCTCATGATTGCTTGCTGGCGTTCGCCCTCGATTGAACGAATGGTCCTCTATCATCAATCATTAGGGAAAGCTATCAGCCGTTTAACTGCTCACCGTTGGTCCAAATGACGCAACACAAGATCTTTATAGCCTGACTAAAAAGTTACACCATAAAAACGCGCGTATAACTGCTTCAGCAAATTGCTATTTGTTACGCTGTACATTATTAAAACAATAAACACATTAGCTTGCCTCAATCACACGCTAAAAAGGTAATCAAGCAAGGGAACCCTCGTGGTTTTATTATGTTTGGAAAAGCATCTGGAACTAGTCGTTTTAAATTGAAGCGCGTTTCAGTTAGCCCGTCACACTTAGCTCGTTCAGCGTTGGTTGATATGGAATTTTTATAAGCACTGATTTATAGGATCTACGAAAGGGCGTGAGCAAAGACCGTTGTTTCAAGTCTTTTGCAGGATGGCGGGTAACTGCCTTGGTTCCTCCGCAAATGGCACTAAACGTTGCGGTAAAAGAAACTGGATGTTCCGAACGGAAAGTTTTGTATTGGAAGGGCGGAAAGCAAGCATTTATAAGCGTTCACTACTCTATAATTTTTGATGCGCCAAATTCTTGCACAGTTAATCGCTTATCTAACCCTTGATCGTGAGTGTTTTCCCTATCAATACTTCGATGTGTATCGCAAGTTGTGACTGATGATTGAGCTGTCAGATTTTAAGGTTGGAGAAAATTTATCTCTCCCTAAACGCAAGACATAAGAGGCGGGAAATCAGTGTTTTAAAAGCCATTATTTTCGTTTGAACCGCCGCGCACAGTCATTTGCACTCGATTTAGTCAGACCCTTGGTTTCGAACTGTCGTGTGTTTTATTTGGTGCAAAAAATGTGGCGGCAACATCAAAGGAAACCTGATAAAATTTGCCTGGCGTTACATTAAGCAGTCTGTGTAATGTCTGTTTGCTTATTCTCCATAAGCAAATTGTAAACTTGTTAGCTGGGACCGCTAAATGATTTTATATGTTTTCCTAATTAAACGCTTTGTTCGGGCAATTTTCACGTCCAACATGAACGGATAAAATAAGCATTTAAAATTAAGAGGTCGCAACAGAAGTTATGAGATATTCATAAACATCACATTCTACTTTCTTATCGAGAGAGCTAAGGGAAAGCTGACAGCGGAATATTATAGCGGCTATTGAGACGTTATTTGTTTATCCTATTAACTCTGACTAAATATTTAAGTTTTTTTAAACGGTCAAGGTTAGAATTGCAAAGTCGGCTCAGTTGGATTGGAGAAACGCGCGTGTTTTTAGCGTTGTTTTTATTGACGTATTCGGGAAACTGATACCGGAAGTCAGGATGCATGGTGTCTGACACTGTGATACTGCCGAACCACGCAATAATTTATTCTCGTCTGTTAAGCTTCACGTAATAATGTTCCACTTCTTTTCATTCCTTTCATGAAAGTACTTTGTTCCCACTCCAAACCTCACTGCACTTCGATGGAGTCCAAAGAGACATTTTGAACATTTCGTCTCGGCACCATATGATCGGTCCCAATTCAGTGGAGTCACTAGCAAATTCCTGCATCTTCGCTTTTGCCCCCTTTTTGACAAACTCGTGGGCAATTTAACCGTCGAACTCAAGACCAGAGTTCCTGTGGATTAGGTTGGAAGTCGTGCTCGGAAATCTGCTGTCGTCGCCTCCAAATGACACTCACTGTATGTCGGCCACTGTAGCTGCGGCTTTTCTTGTTTTATCATGTTTAATAGTCTTTTATTTTCCCCTAATGTTTAACCCTGACCGGTTCAACGTTTTTTTTAAAAAAGACATTTTGTCTTTGTGAACACAAAAAGCCACATTTGTAATGTTTTGAAGGTGTCTCATAACACAGACCAAGTAATCTCTCATTTTTCTTTCTTTTTTTGACTTTTTGGAAGCAAATTTTTATGTTGAAATATTCACAGAAAAAGACATAGCATGTATGCATATCGAGAATTGCCACATTCTACTAGATGAAACAAATATATTTTTCACAAACACTTGTTACTCTACGAGAAAACATTTTCTTATCGTGCTCTCAAATGGAAATATCTAGGATGGGTCTGCGAATGCCAGTAACTTTTTGAGTTAGAGCAAGGCACATGGTCTCAGCCATTTATCTCATGGTTGATAAATTGTCGTAAATAGATTCCGTCGGCAAAAATAAAGAACTAAGAGAGGTTAATCCAGGCGCATAGCGCTCAACGGGCCTCTTCAAACTCGCACGCACAGTTATCATGAAATAAACCGGGTTGTTGAGGCTTCTGTCATCTCCGTGATGCGAAAAAAGCATTTGTAAAAAGAGAATTTGATCATACTGTTTTAGGACTACTTCCCAAGCCCAAACTAGCTTGGCCTAGTGCTGTACCTTTCTGAAATACCTCTTCTAGGAGCAATTGTTTAGAGTCCTACATCAATGTTAACCTTTGATTGGAAAGGTGATCTGTTTTCTGCCATATTTTTATCGAAGAGGCAGCACGCGTGCCCGCCAGATTTAGTTAGATTAATGAGGAAGATGCTGTTGGTTTTAAGATCGGCCATCAATTCAGGGAACGTAAAAGTCTGAATTATCATTTACCTGAAAAGCCGTGATCTCGCGTACACCTCTAGGGGAAGCTTTAGAACAGTTTAAGAGTATTTTAGAGAACACTTCCTTTCTTTTGGATAAATTATTGATAAGAGATAAGACCGAGGTCGAGAGGAAGGCGAGCCGATGGTTGTCTCTGCGGTCACTTTGTGATTTCTTCCTAGACAGTTCAGTTTGCTGTCGAAGCATTCCAACATGTATACGAAATAGAGAATGAATTGTTTTCAGAATCTTATGTACTTTGTCTTCTGTCTAGCAAGCATGAAGCATTCCACTTCTTTTAATTATCAGCGAGTGCAGAAGACATTGTTTGATGTGGCTCAGTGAAGCAGCTAGTAACTGAACATATGTGTGCCACATGAGTGGCTGAGATCTCTGCTGAACGCAGTTTTGTTACTTTGTTATTGCTTTCCTGAGCAAAGCTCGAGAACGATTTCGACTTACTGCAGAAGATTTAAAAGCAATCTGCTATATCTCTTCCTACTGCTTTCCGCTTTTGCTTCCGCTTTTGAACGAACAAGTGTTCTGCTGGCCTCGTGATCACAAAGGACGCGATATTTGTTCAATCCTAAAGAACGGTTTTTCCCCTTTTTGATGGTGTCACTGTATCGTCCGTTATAACCTTGAAGAAGTAGGTTTAGTTTGTTTAGTGCAACACTCGCTTTGGAATTCTCTCTCGAGAAGCTTTCTCTTCGCATGGACTAAAAGACCTAGCTCTGCTGATGATTAAGAAGATGTTCCATTAGTGCCTGGTTATGCTTAATTATCAAACGAGGTTATTATAGTTTTTCTTAATTCTGTCATTATATTTTGCTGTCTATGACCGATAGCGATAGTTCACTGATCGTGATTACCTTGTTCTGGATCCTACAATTAGGCATTGTCAGTATTAACCGGCGATACAGCAATATCCAGACCTCGTGCATGCCGTATGTGATACGACCACTATTTGTCCTGCAGACTTTGATGCTATTTCCAAAGACAAAATGTTTTCTCGTTTAGTGCGTCTGAAACTGATTTACCCTTGCCTTTTTTATCAGCTGTAAAGTTTTAAATAACTGAATTGCTGTTTACTGTAGAAAATGAAGACGAAATTTAAAGGTTAAGTGGTAGTTCTGGTGACTTGTTTATACGGTGAAATGTTTCATTTTATTCTATCGAACATGTTGTCTTGTTTTTTCGCAAGTACGGACTTTGGATAGTAGAATGAATAATCCACAGAAATGTGTTAGGGAAGCGATCGAGTATAAGCGCGTAATTTGAGTGAAAGCATGATATGATAGGCGAGAAAACGCCCTTTCTTGTTTCGGAGTCAAATGTGTTCAATGGAGACTTTGCCTTGTTTGCAAGGCTACAACATGTCGGCTTGACTGTTGTTCGATTAGTCGCAGCTAAAACAGTCTGTGTGTAGTATCACTGACCTTAGGAAAAAAATTTCAAACCTTGCCGCAATGAAGGACAGATTAGTTATACATGGAAACTAATTTACAAATATGATTACCAAAATCGGTCACCTACTTAAATTAGGGTCGCGATGGAGACTTAAACTAGGCCCCACTGCAATCGATTGTTCAAGAATTAAACTCTTCAGCGGATGATTAAATTAAGTATTTGTCCAAATCATTATTATCATCCAGTCTTTAGAGCCTGTAGTGTGACGCAAAAGATTTTCTATAACAAGATAACTTCTTTTTCTGTCGATATGGCCTTTAGTGTGACGCAAAGGATTTTCCATAATTCGATAATTTGCTTTTTGTGAAGGATTTTCCTTTAATTCCACAAGTACAATTAGAACATAACTATTGTCCCAGATTGTTTAATTTAGGATGTATTATATTAGGCAAAACTTTTGAAAATGTAAGCTAGCAACTTCGATTAGTCCTATAAGACTTGTAGTATAGTGCTAAGAATTGAGCTGAAGAAGTGTTCATTTCTTCTCAGACAGTACAGCGATATCAATGTGCATATTTTCAGCAGCTCTACGCGGTCAAGCTTTTGCAAAATTTTGCATATTTTTTTCCATTTGCGCGAACAATTAATTCATCTCAAGTCTTTGAGCTGCTCAGCCAATATTTGCAATTTAATAAAGTGAGAATTTATTGTCAGTCGTTACGGTATTTGACATCAAAAGGGATTTGTAGTGATGGAAGAGGGCGGACCAATGATCAATATAAAAGAAAAGCTTTACTTGAAATACGGACTTATCATTCTGAACTCTTTTGAATTTCATTTAATGCCCTTATATTATGAACAATGAGAACGCTAAACACGAAAGTTTATGTTGTCAACGAAGCAAATTGTTTGTTTCTTCAGAAAGCGATACATCGAGCATTACATGAGGTTTGCCTCGCTATACGAATGGCCTTAAATCCTGGAATGTTTACAGTAGGCTTGTTACATGAGGTTCGCCTTGCTTTGGAGATGGTATTTAGATTCAGCAATGTTTATGGGAGGTTATCCAGGAAGACTAATAAGAAAATCGTCTTAAATTTCTTTAGCGGCAGTTTTCTCCTACGGTCGAAAACCTAATATTTAATAAACTTTTAGAGTATTTTGCACGGCTTATCGATATGCAAGTCTGCTTTCAACAAAGTCTGCTTTAAGCCGAAAAACCGTCTGTGTTTTGCGATTAACTGTTTTGTCATGAAAGAAAAGGTATACAAACGCAATAAAAGTACAGAATAAATAGACTAATATCAGACTAAGTATGTCAGGCAACTTTAACGAAGCGCCAATAACAAAAATACCAAACAAACAAACAAATACCAAAATAACAAACAAAGTGTGCCTTTCGCCTTTCATAGAGCTAAAAAATTTGTTCTTGAGAATATTGCCTCGAAGCATCAGTCTTTTTCCAAATAATGAATGACGCTAAGGGTATTGCTTGTAAACAATAATGACTTGTTGTGCTGGGTTAGATTTTGAAAAAAAAAAAAAAAAAAGAGTTTGTTAAAAATATGGAACATACTGCTTGAGTAGAGAGAAGGGCGGTGGTCGTGAATTAGCGCACGACTATCCCAATGCAGGATTTCAAAGTTTTAACTTGAAGGAAAACAGGCTGCATAGCTAAAACCTTTGAGCTGAGAAGGAATGCAAAATTCAGTGTTATCACAAGCAAAGTTGGCGTTTTCTCGAGTTGGCGGGCAGCCCCGGGTCAGCGAAGGTTACTGAAAATAAAGCTGCAATGAGATTATCGAGTGAGATAAAAATCACAGCTATAAGTATAAGAGGATTACCGACTGACATGAATTGCGTCTATTACATCAACGCGCATTCTATTGATTGTAAATTAGATGAGACAAAACTTGTTTGCAAACTATACAGATAGAGCACGTTTACGGGATTTAGTTATATTATCGGTAGTAACGGATAGGCTCCAAAGATTCGCTCGGTTGCTAAGAGTTCTTTGGTGCAGAAAATTACGTAACGTGTAACGTGTGTTTTTTCTCGTATCGTCAGAGAGTAGAAAGATTTCAAAACATGTTTATTTCTGTATTTGTGTGCCCCTAAATTTAGTTTAGCAGGAAACCATCGTCTCTTTATCTCAGAAAATAAAACAACATTTTAATCCAAATAGCAACTAAACGGCGACAAAAAAGTTAACTTCGAGTGGTTAAGTCTTTGAACGCGATGCCGTTTTCTATAGACAGTTTTCATTACCTTTAGAAGATATATTCTTCAAATCATTCGTTCAAACTGAAGATGTGCCTAGTTTCAGTTATTGTTCGATTGCCTTGTTAGCCAGGCTCATCACAGACAGATACTATTGCCAAAACGTTCAAATCGTTATACAGTATTCATTTAAATGACCTCAATCTATTTGCGAGAATTCTTCTTTAAGCAATGTATATTTTAGTCGTCTTCTTTGGTACAAAATGCAAGTATTTACGACGAGATTCGATTTCTTGCGGACAGAAATCCGAAAACGTGTTCAGTTTTATACTGTAGAGCTAGAGGGATTTATTTATTTATTTATTTATTTATT
>Ga0126339_10001431_pt1 | contig 16167 bp, 11 predicted proteins | sample OrbTmetagenome_2_FD_92532 | JGI IMG/M metagenome (GOLD analysis project Ga0126339, IMG submission 92532) | Coral microbial communities from Petempiche,Puerto Morelos, Mexico - Orbicella T R C metagenome | ecosystem: Host-associated > Invertebrates > Cnidaria > Coral | place: Petempiche,Puerto... | reverse complement strand
CAATTCTTGTTTTGTAAAAGAGCAGGAAGTGTTGGCGTCAATACTATAAAACACTACTTCAAAAGGCTGTGGTTGGTTTCCATAGCAACCATTTTGAGTAAAACTCTAGAAATTTAATTTCTCTTCTTGAGTGCAATAGCACACAATTGATCTTTCTTCCCCATATTCAAACAAACTTTTGGGTCCATTTGAGGTTACCATACCACCTTAAGAGTGAATGCAAGGAGTATCCGCCGGGACCAGAAAAAGTGGCCGTCGTAGAGAGGTGGTCGTTAGTGGAATTTTAACTGAATTATACGAGGTCGCCTCCACCAGCTAGCTCCATCCTCCGATTTCGCAGATTGAGGCTTTGTAATCGTACACCTACAATCGCCTTCAAGCCGGTCCTCTCGTTCTTGAATGCAATGCATATAATCATTAGCCACTACGAGTCAAAGAAAGGGAAAAGCGGAATTTAATATTCTGGTCGATAACAACACACATCACATACTTTCTGTGTGAATTTTAATTACTTTTGCAATTAGATGGTCATCCTTCGACCATTACGCCTAGCTAACACTATATTCTCTAGTGTATTTCTATTCTCGCAGTGAAATAAGCCGCCGTTCTTCGTTCTTCCTTGAAAGTCTTCTTTAAAAAAAAATTCTCCTTTTTTCTCGGTAAAACAAATTTACCAAACAAAATCAAACACAAGAACCAAACTACAAAATAATTTGCTGTAACATAATTTCACTTATACTCAGGTTATCTGGTTACAAAACTGATATTTTTCAACTTTATTTTCATATTGACGCATACCTGGTGATAACCCGAGCGAGTAGGTTTCACCAGTGCGGAAAATAGCCTTGAATTTCGTGGTATTTTTTTTCAAAACATGCGAAGTAGCCTTGGTGGGGATTCAGGCAATGAAATAAAATCTCTAGAAGTAATAGACTGTTTTCGATACATTAAAATTCAGCTTGGCAGTGAAACTTAGAGAACACAAACAAAGGGAACTGAATGACAAGTTTATTCATTTCTTTTGTTTGTGTCCTCTAGGCCTCACTAACAAGCTGAATTTTAATATGTCGAAAGTAACCTATTCCCTGAATACTAAACTAAGCGGTGGCCTGAAATGTCCTCTTCAACCCTACGGCCGGGGTCAGGATTTATTCCGGGCTATCCGGCTAACTGGGCAGACAAGACTAATACTGAACGTAAGATTAAACACAATGCCAATACTAGATTACTACACCAACTAAATTTAACAATATATCTAAAACTACTCATTGGTGACATGGAAATAAAATATTCTTGTTAATTATAGCCGCCGTCAAAGTCGTTTTTGAGGATCGTCATATAACAGAGGCTCGATTTCCGCCGCACACTCGAGTCTGGTCGACGTTCCTCCCCGGGAGGAGAGGAGCGGGGGCTCCTTTCCCGAACAGCGGTTGGTAATCGAGCCTATGCGTAAACCCTTCACAGAACGGGCGTCATCACACGACATGATAAAACTCTGCAACGTCGTTCTCTTTCGGAGTCACAGGGCGCGTGCGTGCGGCTCAAAATCACCGAAAAAAAAAAACACTAGATTTTGTTCCTTTTCAATTGTCTTTTTTCAAGAAATTTAAATGTGAAATCCAACCAAGGGTTTTTCTTATTACTCCTGCAATTCAACATCATTCTCTCACACTCCCCGCCCCTAAATAGAGGATTTCAGTGAATAATTATATTGCACGCGTAACATTCCATTCAGGCCATTCCTTGAGTAAACAGCCTCTCTTTGAGCGCTCAAAAGTGACGACTCAGTGTTATTCCAAACTGAGGACACAGATATATATTTTCGCGAAAAAAATTTAAACCAGGCAACAACCAATCATAGACTCCGTAAGGATCTCTGCAGAACACGTCATCATCAGTGCGGGATTTTTTCCGGTGGAATCTGATCTTGGATGGAAATATTCAGGGCGAAGCAAGAGTGAGCGCGCAAAGAGACACGTCTATATACAGTACGTCAAGAAACTCTCCAACACATCCTCAAATTAAACAGCCCAAAGTACTGTCTGTTAAAGCGGGTTCAACCGTCGCGCTATCGCCGTGTGCAACTCGATTGTCATACTTTTATCTTTCTTCTAGAAAGCAATACATTCTGATCGTCAAAAATCCAGATTAGCAGGCAAATTAGCACTAGTGTGCCTTGACATTTGAATCTACATCACGCCGAAGTCGGCTGACTCCGCTCGAAGTTGATTGAAACCTTGACCTATAGTTGGGCTCAAGTAGAACTTAAATCCATTATTTCAATTTAAGTTGGACACGACAGTAGCAGCTAATAGCGCGACAGTTGAACCGAGCCTAATCAAGTAACGAGAGTACGGCCTCGTTCAACTTGGCTTTCTTCTGAACATACAGGAATTCCTTGATTGGACAGCATAGTTCAATTACATTTGATATTCGCGATACATAGGGTCTCTACATTATCAATTCAATATAAGCTGAAGGAACATAGCCTTCGTCATCGTCCTTTAAAACTTTCGTCCAGCCACTGTTATCGTAATCTTGCTCCAGAACTACAAGCTCTTCTCCTTCACTCACTGACAGTTCACCGTCGTTGGTTGCTGGGAAAATAACAGTGATACATGTTCAGCTTAGTTGCTGAATGTCACGCGTGCTCACATTGGTCATTTCTTCGTCAATTAGCATTGCTATATCCCCGACTCAAATACGTTTTCCGATTGGAGGAGAACCTGTCACGTGTCATGGGTAAAACCTCACCAACTCCCTAGGGCGAACAAAACTCACTAACCCCCTAGGAAAACAACTACTTGAACTTTTGACTCGCACGTAATCAGGTCGTGCTCCTTGAAACCGCGGCAAATTGCGTGCCAGCCACGTCAAGCAAATTATTTTTCGCAGTTATTTCTGTTTTTTTTAGTAAGAAAGTATAATAAAACACTAAATGATTGCTCGCACGGGAAACAGTGAGATTTGTTTCCTCTCGACCCTTCATGATCAAGGTCTCGGGAAACAAAACTCTCTGCTTCCCTTGGGACCAGACATTACGTGCTTAATGATCACATTTTAACGTAGCCTGTACAAGGAACACCACCCCGAGTTAATTCTAGTGAGGGGAAATGCAAAATTCCACGAATTCCAAGAGATAAGGTCGTTACACAGTCCTTAAACAGAAAAAGTAAAAACAGAGAAAAATGAAGAAGGGTATTACCTTGGAAATCATAAATTACTTTACATTGAAGCTCTTCTTCTTCAAACTCCTCGTCATCAGGCTCCTCAGCAGGTGGCACTAGCAAAGCCGGCGGAGGGGCAGGTGCTGGTGGGACTGAACCTACAGCAGGGGCTGGGGCTGGGGCAGGAGCTGCGGCAGGGGTCTCATCAGAAAAGTCTCCAGTCGGCGCTGGGGGTGGTTGGACCTTGCTTGCCTTTGAGTACACTTCAGGAGCTGGAGGGGTGTCCCTGTTCTCCAAGGCTGCTAGGTAGCACTGTAAAGAAGACATGCAAAAGAGGTAAAAGGAATATCTTGTTACTAAGTGAATTTCACAAAAGTTGATTCTTATATCCTTAAGGAAAGTAGTGGTAAGAGCGTTCGCCTCCCACCAATGTGGCCCGGGTTCAATTCCGGCCCGGTGCCATATGTGGGTAGAGTTTGTTGTTAATTCTCGCCTTGCTCCGAGGGTTTTTCTGTGGGTTCTCTGGTTTTCCTCCCTCTGAAAAACCAACATTTCCAAATTCCAATTCGACCAGGATAGAGGACCTGCACGAAAACCACCTAGGGCTGGTGTGGCTTCCTCTCTAAAATGTATTAAGTCTATTCGCAGTATCTTACCTGGTATTTGTATAAGTCTACATTAAGAGTATCCAGTTCTTTAGCATTTTCACTCAGCTGTTGTTCAATGGTGTTTGGGTCACCAAGGGACGGGTTCTGCCTGTACACGTCCACCATTTTCTCCATACCTTCCCTGCAACACAATATGAACGTGAATACTGTGATAATGTGAATAATGATAATGTGAATGAATACGTAATATAATTATTATTATTACTACACATACAGTGAAACCCCGTTAATCCGGTCACCAAGGGGCCACAAAAATCTGGCGGTATTAACGGGGTGGCCGTATTAAAGGGGTTCTGTAAATAAGAAAATGACAGACTAAGTATTTTTTCGGGCCAGAATAAAGTGGTCGTAATAACAAGGTGGCCGTATTAACGGGGTGGCCGTAAGGCGGGATTCCACTGTACTTATGTTTTCTTAAAGTTTCAGCTAGATACACCATCCCACAAACAAACCTGCTGTTTTAAACAGAATCGTGTCTAAATAAAGGATTGTTGTTGTTGTGACTTTGTCTCGTAATTAAAGCTCGTACCACGCAGATTTTTACCATGTGTTCTCAGCCTCGTTTTGAGCGGTTTTAACCGCTCAGTTCACAGAAATTCAACAACAGTGACAAGAGTTCACAGACAAGACGGACAACTCGACAAATAAGAGGAACACATTAAAAGGTGTAGACTGCAAAACAGTCGTTTTTTCTTCCCTATTCGGACGGCGCAAAGCGTCGTAAGCGTGATCCTCGCCCGTGAAGCGCGCGAGCCTCACACCCGGTGTGTCTCTCCCCAGCCTCCCTCGCCGTTTCTACACTCTCTCCAGACCTTTCGTTCGAATACCGCCCGCGTCGCTCGCGTTCGCAAAAAGCAAGACTGTTTTGCAGTCTATAAAAGGTGGCGAAGATGAAGGAAACGAATTACAATATCGACAACCTTAATTGGCTTGGCTTCCTCTCAGCTATGAAAAAAAAAAATGACATTCTACAGAGTTTGCTCAACAAATTACCTGGAGTTCTTTAGCTGCGCCACTTGTGACTCTAACTGTTGTACTTTCTTTTTACTCGTTCGAATCTTCTGTCCTGGTGTTAACGTTTGATCATTGCCGTCTAACCCAGCTTCACCATGCTGAAGTGATAACGTGTTAAAATCAGCCGTATGTACGCAGTTAACCTTATATTTCCCACCACCACTCGAGTGATTAGTCAAGCAACGGTTCGTATTTTGATGAGAAGTAGTCGAGCCGAAATACCCATGGAAAGACCAAACGAGACTGGTATGCCACTGAGGCATGCCAGGGTATTTACTGTACCCAAAAATAGGCCAAATTTGGCCAAGTGACCTTGATACCCATCGTAACCATATCAGGTCAGTGACTTGGCTTCTGGTTTGCTAATTCTGAATTTGGGTACCATAATGAGTAAGAACAAACACGAAAGACCGTGTTTGATCACATTTCCAAACACCGAGAAGAGAGTTGAAAATACGGCGTGCAGCGCAGTATTTTTGACGAACTTCGAGACAAATTTTCTGAAACTTTCAGACCCTCTCTGACTCTCATGTTCACATATAAAACAAATAAAGTAAATCATGTCGTACACAGGACTCTTCTGAGGTTAAATGTTTTTAAAACGCGATGTCTCGGGCAGTTTTACTGCTCTTCTTCAGTCACCGTAGTTCCAGCTCAATACATGCATGGAGGAATTTGGCGTTTGGCGTTTGGCGATCTCATCTGAACATTTCGGAGCGAAGAAGAAGGACTTGAGCTTTTTAAGGACTTGGGGACTGCATTGCCTCACCTTTATAACATTTATCACGCGCGCCAATTGCATCCCTTGAATAGCAACGCGGAGGCGAAGGCGGAGGCGGAGGCGGTGAAACCGAATGGTTTAGGGCGCTGGATTTGAAATCTGGAGGTCCCTGGTTCAAATCCTCCTCCCTACCGCTATTTCGATTTGTTCTCGGTAGTCCCGAGTTCAACTCCTCGACCGCGTCGTGAAAATATCCAATAGGTCAGCCTCCCACCAGTTGGGATTCTTAATAGTTTATGTTCTATTTGCAATATTTGTTCATTTATTTACAGTGTCCCTAATTGGCACAACAGTGCTAAGTACATTTGACACCTAATAGAACTTTTTATTTATTTTCACTTTATTTCATACTTACTTTTTTCGCTTTTTTACTGAAAAACCCACCACCACCTTTCTTCTTCTTGACTTTTTCCACGCTCACAGGTTGTCTTGTCAGTGTCTGCGCCTTACTGCCATACTCCTCAAATTGAATATCACTGGGCGGCTGGTAAGCTGTTTTATTCTGTTCACACAGAAGTTTACTGTCCTGTAATAGCAAATTTTGAGATTAAACTTCAGTTTCTGAACATGGGACTGAATAACTTTTCTGGCCTTCATGTACAGAGGAAAGTAGAGCGCACTTATGTGGCACTACAGACCATAACTCATTCGTTTTTTTACCATTGGCGTTTTAAGAATCAAGTTTCTACAGCATGACGTGACATCAAATATTGTCAATTAAAAACCCCCTGTACTTTGTCAGGGTGCCACGACAACCTGCTGCTAGATATGTAGCTATCTAGATTTACTGGTTATTGATATTGGCTAAGATCTGTTCTTTTTCGCGCAAACTTATGGACCTCATTTGCATCTCACGCAAAAAAAAAAAGAATATTGATGCCAATATCCAGTTTTCATAACCGAACAAGCTTGATCAAAAAATGATTCCTCACTATGGCCTACAGTATGTCAAATTCTTGGGTGATGCAGATGGCCATGCCAGGCGGACAAGGTAGCCCCACCTTGCCTGCCTGAGTAGCCAATCACAGCACAGGATTTGGTCCGTCTTGCCCACTCGTGGAGCTGTAATAAACCTGGGTATCACTGGTCTCCTTCGCAGTCACTCAGGGCAGTCACACAATGCCCCCCATCCCTTTGCGCGACCTCGGCCTGAGTGGCTGCGAACGAGACTAGTTTATCACAGGCTGCATACTGTTTTCTTCCATTTTACCTTTTTGTGTCAAAATGAGTCTGTGAAGAACCATTCAAACGAAAACGTTTTTCTCCTTCACATTCATTTTCAACACATATCAACCGAACGTTAAATCAAAAGTTTTGCATGTGGTCTTGTTTTGAGACAGAGGCAAAAGGCAACTGGAAATTATGGCCTTTTCACAATACCTGTGGTGGATTGACGGACTTTCCATTGTCCTTAATGTTATCCAGGCATTTTTGTATTATAGGCATAACTTTGGTCTCTACGTTAGAATACTCCTCTAGAAGTTCGCCTGTTTTCTGTATTCTCCGTTCATCCATTTTCTGTAGTTCCTGGAGGTTTAGGAATTTAAACAAACAGAAAAATAAGCTAGGTAATAAAAGTAAGGCAGCAGGTGGATGAATGTTACAGAATTGAGAAGCCATCGTATTGCTTTTAAAAGTAGCTCACTTCTTGTGCCACCTTGGCACACTAGTAAAACTCTCAACTATTTATAAGCATATAAGCTGATAAAGGTATAGTAAGTCATCTACTGTCAGTAGTGAGTTAATGGAGCATACGTTTTCAGTGTTACTGTAGCTTGATGAAGGGCTGATGTCGACATTTTGCCTTCAAACTTACTACATGGCAGTTAACTTACCCTAATCACCCTCAAGTGTGTACCTACCGTAGCTAGGTGTACTGCCAGCCCCTGGCAGAGATGCCATCCCATTACTAGTTACTCCAAAGCATTCTATCAGGCTAACCTATAAATTCTCTGGTACCCAGTTATCCTCCTGGGTAGAGAGAGAGGCACTGAGAAAGCAACTATGTTGCCCCACAACCCTATGCGACAACCCTAGTTAGATGTCTCTGTAGCTGACAAAAAAAGTACTGGTTTGATACATACATTAAACACTGCTGGCATCTCATTGCTGTAATGCAAGGTTTGCTTGCTGTTTGTCTGCTCCAGTTGATTCCTGTATTCTTCCCTAGCTCTCTCCAATGCCTGGCCTTTCTCTACTGATATATTTTTGTACTAAAAGAACAACAGGTCGTTAGTTAAATTGGGATGGATATTCAGAGCTTTCCTTGCCAGTGAATTTTATTGCCTACATGGGAGCAACTGTTTACTGTGATTTTCAGGCACAAAAACAGACACCCAAACTATTCTGCCACATCATTACCCCATGATTACAATCAATTTCTCAAGTCAATGGGCATAAGAGCCAATGTATGAACAGTTTGGTAACTTTGCTAAAAACAAATTTTGGAGATTGAATATCACACTACAGCAAAGTCAGTGTTGTGGATTAAGCCAGTCTTAATACCTAATTTTATACCATGCCACAGAAAACACAGCCAATCAGAATACAGGAAAGTCATTGCATATTTGACAGTATTAAATCCAGCCTTCCTGTCATGCGCCGTGCATATGTTGTATCGACTGCATTGGCACTGTTTTTCCTATGGCATGGTATAAAATATTTATGCAATGCTCTCTCTCATATTATACCATGGAATATCCCACTTGTCGCTTGTATTTTCTTGGTAAACACACTCAGCTTAAGGCTCATGTGTATACCAATAAAATACAAGTGACTTGTGGGGTATTCCATGGTACACCACTAAAAAGCATTGCATCTAAACTACTATTTACTTGAATGGATTCATATTTAATTTTTTTGCCCAAACTAATTTTTGTGGTATCTTTTATCAAGTCATCAAACTTTTGAAGTTTTACAGATAACATGAAAATAATGATTGTTATGTTAACCCTAATATAGCATTGCCTTTATACAGCAGGTTACCTTTTCAATCTGTAATCTAGAGTTAGCCATGTCTTGATCTGCTTTCTGGAATGCTTGCAATGCTTGCTCAGCTTCTTCACTTGCCTTCATAAAAGATCTCTTACTCTAAGAGAAACAAAAGCACAATGTTTAGTGAATCTTTACTATATTAGTTCAAGTTAATTCAAAATATTTGGTGATGAGAATGTAATTTCCTGGTGCACTGTTCATCATTCATCAGTCTCTAGCAGAAACTAAATTGTGGATCTAGCTAAATAAACTCAGTAGTGCATAAGGGATAATAACATTTGACCTTTAATAAATACAAACAAAATCCTTGATAAAATGTTACCACTACTCCATCAATATACTTGTGAGAGTGGATGAATGCAAGTCAATTGGACCTGTTATGGATCTTGAACCACAGTTTTTGTTCAATAAAAGAGAACACAATGGTTAAAAATCCAGACAATTTTTGTAGTCCTGGAAATATCCTCTTAAAAGAGTTCTGTATTTCTAAATTAACCAGACATTGGCTCAGTAAAAAATAACACTAGAAGACCAACAGACCTTATCATTTACAAGTGATACCACTAACTTCTAACTAACTTAATGTTTCTGTAATGTTTTGAGTTCATCATACTGCAACTTTAAATCTGTTGTGCTTAACCTAGTTTATCAATGTACTTACATTTTCTAAAGCTTTCATTGATTGTTCTAAGAGTTCTTGAACTCTCTTACCCTCAGACAGATGCTGAAATAATCATGAGAAGCAAATCATTATGCTTACATCTTATGTTCCATTACAGAGGGCCAAAATTCACAGTAAGACAGTCAGACTTTTCTACTGTCCTGATATCCTGCAATATCAAGTACTCATATGGCCAGATTTATGGCCACACTTGGATATGGTAAGTACCTAATCACCCCTTTCATGGTTCACTTCAGAGCTATATATCAGGTTTATTTGACTTCATCATGTTTGGTCCAAGTTTGGCTTGACCAAACTCGCCAAAATACAAACCATAATTCAACCAATTCCACTGATATGTCGCTAAAGTGTACTGAAAAGGTATGATCAGGTACATATGCTGGTGTTGCCAGTTATCTAATCAAAACTGTAAAGTCTGTACGTACTTTTAGCAAATGGTCTGCCATGAGAGTATGGCCTTAGGTAGTGTAAAACTACAGCAATGTGCAGATTATGATGTCTAATACTATCACAGATAATGGATCATATGTTTCTCACATGTAAACTATGCATCACAAAAACTAACTAGTTCAGACTGTCCGTAATCAAAGAAAAAGCAGAAAATGGAAATTTAGGAAACGTATCATTTGGTAACATCACAGGAACTAACAGATTCTACTGATAAAATCTCCTGTCATAAACATTATCCCATGGTCAATTTAAAATTAGCTTTAGGTGCTCACAGAATTGGTGACTATTTAACTAGCGTAATAAAACTTTCTCTGGTGTTTTAAGTCTACAGAAGGGGTTCAGAACTACCTTTACTTTTTCACAAATATGTATTATATAGAGGATATTACATGGCTGCACAGAGATATCAAATTTCTCTTCAAGTGTTGAAAAAAATTTCACAAGTTTGCTGCACTTACTTGTGAAATATTTTTCAACATAAGAAGAGAAATTTCATATCTCCAAGCGAGCATGTAATGTTCTATTTATTATATAAACACCAATAATAAAACCACTTCACAACAAAAGGCATGATTTATGACTAGCCATAACAAGGGTGATCTTTTCACTTGCAAAGACAACATGTCATTTTCAATTGTGGACTAGAATAATTATTGTCTTTTTGTGAGAAAGCTCACCTGGTATCTCATTGATGTTTATACGATAAAGTGCAATGTCTTTCAGTATTATTACTACCTGGAGAGTTGTCGAATACTTTGGAAAGTTTTGCCGTACATATAAAACATACATGTACCTTTCGTCTGTCAGTCTTAAGTTCAGTGTGTAGTAAATGCAAATCCTTCCATATTTTTTCCATTAAACTCTCTGATATCAGCTCATGTTGACCAGCTAAATCATCTGTCTCTTTCACTACACCAATGAAAGCTTTTTGGAATGAAAATCTGGAAATTATAACATACATATATAATCATTCAGTAAATACCATCATTTTGCATTTATAAGACCTGCTACACTCTTTTGCATGCTTGACTTGAGTTTTTGGACCATCCAATGGTCCAATCTTCAAAGTTGGCTTCAGTGAAGAAAATCCTCTTCATATGTCTTGCGACAACTGTGATGGTCATAGCACAGGTATTAATCAAGAAATGAGAAAACTGCAAATTATCTAGGGTGGCACATGCTACTGAACTGTACAATTCCTATACATGTAGGTTAAACAACTTTCAATATCAGTCAAAGTGCTTTATGTATTAGCACATTGTTGTGATAGAGGCCCTTTAGGCAAACACTACTCTTGAGGATAAATTGAGTTCTCCTATTGGCTATTTGCAATTATTGTGACTTTTCAGTACGGGCTATTACAACATTGTAAGCCACAGTTTTTGGTTTCTCTGGTGAGATTTTTCTAGCCTGTGAACAGTCTCCTGATTGGGTTACGGGTGAAGAAAAAAAAGGTGGGCAAAGGTAACTGAGAGTGATCTGGGGACGTAGAATTGGTGTGGGAGCATGTAGACATTCTTGTGATGCTGCCAATCCAATTTGATACCAGAATCTGGTATTGTGATATGATTGTTATATCACTGACTGTTGACAGCCTAGAGATGAACATTGAGAGATCTTGACAATGGCTTGCAAATTTTTTATAATAATTATTTTTGCCAAAACCCCACATGTAATGCTCTGTTTACATGCGTTGCACGGGGAATTCACTACAAGATTTATCTCATGTCCCTGGTTTGAAACATTGCAGAAGCTATACGTGGAAATTGTGGCTAGGAAGCAGTGTGTTTTTGGCATTCTCCCAACTGGTTTTGGAAGAGTTTGCGAATCAAATGAAAAACATACAGGCTTCAACCACGTGCAGCTTGCTTTGCTCACCTAATTTTGTTCACACTTGTCAGATTGCTTTGCTTGCCAAATTCTCTTTGCCTTGTGAGGAAACTTTTCATAGTCTATAATTTTCAGTATGGATCATTACTAATCATTTTTACACTTACAGGAAATGAAAGAGAAGTATGTTCTTGATAATTCAGAACTAAGAAACTCTTATCAAGAAAGCCTGTTCACAATCCATGATAAAAATGTTTGCAAATTTATTGATCAAAAGCCTTTGGATGATTATTTGAGAGTCTTCACTCTGGAATCATGAACAATTAACTTACACATGTTCTTCCTCCTTTCTCTTTGGGTTATATGTCTTGGCTAATTTTCTATGAAGTGACAAGAGAAAATTGATTTTAACAAGTGAACGCAAGCACAAGGTACAATATATCAATCGTTTATGTGTGTACTCACCCAGTTCAAATGCTTATTAGGGGTGGACCATGTAACTTTTAAGGAGGGGAGGGGGATTTGAAAAAATATCCTGCAAGCATACTTGTACCAAAAAAAATTAATGCACACTACCACTGCCAAAAAATTTCATGCACCTCAGTCAACCAAAAATAAGCATGCTACACAGGAAAAAATATCATGCACAAGCATGTCTCAAGTAAACAAAATACCAAATCCTCATAACCCCACCCTCAAAAGTCAATTGGTCCAGTTCTTATGTACAATGTACAAAACACAGTGGGTATCAATCACCAATAATTAAAATACTTGCTAAATCTGAGGTGTATGGTTGACACTCTCCTTTCTTCCAAAAAGCAATTCTAGCAGTTACCATAAAGTGTCATGCAAGTATATGCTGTCTTATAATTACTTCTTATAAGATTAAATTGTTAACTATAATAACTTCAGCATCAAAAAAGAAAAAAAAATAGAAAAGAGGGAAAACAACTGACACCATTTGATTTTTGTCAGTTTAAGTCATAGATAAACATACACTATACATGTAGAAGCTGGCAGGGCAAATACTCTTAGCGCAACCTGTGCTCAGCCCTGACTGAGAACTTGTCAGTGGAAATTAAATTAGCTATTGCATAATCAATTGTGCTTAAAAAAAAATCATTTCTGCTAAAGAAGGATCTTATAGGGACATGAATTAATAAAACAACATATAAAATTAAAATCTTAATTGACCACTCCCCTAATGGAGCTTTTCAGGGCCAATGGAAACAAATAATACAAATGAACATAACATGGCTAACTGGCACGAGGCAGACCAGTAGGCTATTTACAAGCATGGCCAAGAATTTGAACTCACAACTGCTGAGAACAACACCAGCTAGTGGTCAGAACAGCACCTGAACCCACTACTGATTGGTGCCTCAAAAAGAGTGAAAACTAATTAAAAATGAATTGCAATAGTTGAATGTGAAACATACAGTCTTTCAGTTTCAAATGTTAATGATAATATTTTGTTTTCAAAATTGCCCTGACTTTCTATTCAGTATAGTTAACTCAGGAAAAAAACAGTCATTGTTGAGAGCTAACTATTCATTCGTAAAGGTTAAATATATGTCAACAGATACCTGCTAAGAGACCAAAACAAAGGATCTTTTGGTGTCCATTCTAATGCTGGAAAACCATCAGTCTTAAGAAAATTACTCGCAAGCCCTAGCTCTTTACAATGACTGCAACTGACTGTGCAATAGACCACTTCCAAGTTGGCTTTTGCCTCTGTGTGAAAACGAGTCTTCGTGTGAAACCATCCACATGAAAATATGTTCTGCCTAGAGGTTCATTTTCATGTAAATCAAACTCATTTTCATATGAAAGATTTTGCATGAGGGCCCGTTTTGAATCAGAGGCACATAGTAACTCAGAAATGCCCTATTATAGCCAATAATTAGTCAGAGTGGTTTAGTAAAAGAGCACCAGACTTAGCAGAAACTCAATGTTTTTTTTAAATAATTTACCAGAAGTAATAACATTTCATTTTCTGATGCCTCAGATTACATTTCCAAGAGTTTGTTTGTTTGTTTGGCTTTAAAAAATGTTTCTGGAGGGATACACTGGAGGGAACATGTCCCTGGACCCTCCTTCACCAATCTTAAGCCTACTGATCTACCTTTTGGGGAAAAAATTGAATTTTATATGTAAGTAAGTGATGCAACAATCAAACAACAAGTGCTACATGAGGAAATAAACTTAACTTAAACTGGTAACTTACATGTATAAAATAATGAGGTTCACTGAGTCGACTGAATGACCATTCTTTTACAAAGTAGGAAAGAAAGACATGAGCTTATATTTGGAGTCTTTCTGGCATAGTTGTTTGTAATTACGAAATTCATATTCCAAACAATTTCACTTTACACTATGTTGTAAATTACGATTCACTTAAATCTGTCATGACAGTCTGTTTATTCACAAAAGTTTTGTTTTGTCAGATTGTAACATGATTTTCAAAGCAAGTCGATTTTGAATCACACCAGGCCAAGCTGAAGTCGAAAAGTGAAATCTGATGACTTTTAAACATTAATTTGTCATGCTAAACTATTAAAAAATACGCTCATGTCATGCTTTAAAATTAGTCTGTGTTTCAATCCGTTCTACTGACCACACATGGCTCCCTTGAGACTGCAGAGTAGTAAACATAACATAAAACCAAGCTAAACACTCAGGATAATATTTCTAAAGAGTAGTTACGTTAATTATTAGAGAAAAACTACGCATGTACGGAACGTAAACTAAGATTATAAATAGCACCAATCAGCTGTCTGGTGTAAAACATGCTCACCATCGAACAATAGTTGCAGTTCGAAAACCAGAATTCGAAAACCAGAATTCGAAAACACAGAACACGAAGTTGCCCTAAAAACTTCCACACTACATTAATGCTTCGCAAACATCACGAACAAATGGAATACTCCATAGACAATATACCAGCTGTTCGTATTACGGCATGGTTGATTTCGATTTCGCTATCTAAAATTCCACCAAAACCCTGCCTTACCGTAGCTCCTTCGCATATCGCGATTCGATCTCGCATCTTTCCTTCACGAACTTTGCTACCTTATCCACGAATTCGATTCCAGCATTCGTGTGGTTGGCTATGAGATCAAACTGGTCCTAAAAGCCAAAAGAAAACGTGAGAGAGATATTAAACTCTTCACTTCCAATAAGGAATATCGTGCACTTCCAGTGGTGTCGGATTAGAGTCAGGAAGGCAAGCTGCGACAGAGTCAAGCGAGCAGTCAAGCTTTTGACCGCTTACCCAAAGTTCTGTTCCCCAAGACATTTTAACAATCACAACAGCACCAATTCAGGAGGTGTACGAAAATAACAGGTCTAGAGATATGGCCAGATTCCCTCGCTCATCATTGAAAACGTAATTCTTCCAGAATGTCAGGCTGCAATGGCACTTCATTTGCATATGAAGAACCGGAGGTGCAAGAATGTGCGGGCTCATACAGCTAGACGTGGGTGGAGCTATCTTGTAAACGCACCCCGGAAAGAGGGCCAACTTGTGTGTGGAACGATCTTTTATGCCATGATTTGTTTATCTTTTTGCAAAATTCACACCAAAAACTGGGAGTTGCATTTATGTCAGGCTTATAAATTTAGCATGTAGAGCTGTTTTTTAATATCGCAGTTTCATAAACAGACATCGCACCTACTTCCTATTATTGTCTCCAGTCTTGACTCGGTGCCTGAGCCAGTGCACAAAGCTCCGCCATCTATTCGATTCGCACACTCCCGCAAATCAAATAGATAGCTGAAATTCAGGCTACCGCCTACCCGGACACTAGAGAAATCGAAGTAAACTTTACGTCCCCTGAATAAGGATCGTAGAGGGATGAAATGGGGTGCTGTTTGGTGTCTGATGCTAATACAAAATATTTGTTTTGAACGCAGCACAATGTATTCTCTCCAGCTGACCACTTTGCTACAATTTTCAAAAATTGACCTTCACCTTGGAAAAAGATACATGTAAAACCTTGATCTTTCTCGGCCCGACGGACAGGAAGACTTCTCACATCCGTTCTATATCTGCCCATCCAGAACTTGTGAACATTGCTCGGCAGAGTAGCCTTTGTCGGCGTCTAGAAGTAGAAAAATCTTCGGGCAATGATCGTCAAAATTTGTAACCTGTTCTGAGCTGGACGAAGAAACTACAGTTTAACATCGCTATCTCGAAATCTCGGGGGAGAAAAATAGCTAACAATTATTCCACGGCCACGAGCGCGCGTTGAATATGAGTTGGCTATAATCATCTCATATCCAACAAGCGCGAGTGGAATAATTGTTTTATTAAAAACGCCCCCCAAAATATAGAAAACTTAACCAAAATATAAATGAAAACGCCCTAAAAAAATCGCACGTACGCTTACCATATTCGTAGAGCATGGTATAATGGCTCATAACCCATGATGGCCAAGCCAATGAAAACTTTCGAAAAGCATTATCCAATGATCCAGTTTGTAATAATTCGAAATAGCCGATAGTAATTGACTGAGGGGCAAACTGCCGTGGAAAATGGTTTTGAGTTCTGTTTGTTGTTGTTGTTGTTGTTGTTGTTGT
>Ga0126339_10001425_pt1 | contig 16181 bp, 16 predicted proteins | sample OrbTmetagenome_2_FD_92532 | JGI IMG/M metagenome (GOLD analysis project Ga0126339, IMG submission 92532) | Coral microbial communities from Petempiche,Puerto Morelos, Mexico - Orbicella T R C metagenome | ecosystem: Host-associated > Invertebrates > Cnidaria > Coral | place: Petempiche,Puerto... | reverse complement strand
TCGATAGCCGATTAACGCTAATCCAGGATTAAAAGTTAAACAGAGTTCTAATTTCTCTTGAATAAAAATGTTTTCACTGTCCATGTTTCCTGGAGTTTGACATTAGTCAAAGCCAAAATTGAACGACAAAAAAATTTAAACAGAAAACTTCACTGAAAAGCTCAGGTGTTTGGGTAGCTGATGAAACAATGTCTCGTGTGTTTGATATATCTTCCCAATCAAAACAAAAACTAAGGAGTAAACAGAGAGTTAAAATCGTCAAAATCTATGCTAATTAAGACCGGGTATCCAAACTTCCTTCACGGTTGTGATTTTCTTTGTTTTAACTTGATGAATAAGTAATGAGTTTGCGAAGAACGTTTCAGAATAGTGGTAATAACTAGTGTTTTGTCTACAGGGCTCACTACCTAAGGTTCACAATAATAAGATTAGCGAGAAAACTTTCAGTAGTTCTGTACATATCTCAAGCTCGAGTAACCCTAAGTCCTTTCGATCAAGTAGTAGGCCGTATTCGTATTCCCGTTATTGGACTGGAACTAGCTTGAAACTGAGGCTAATGCAGGGAATCTTTCAAATGCAAATAACCTTTATCTCTTTTTAATGATATTCCCCTGCGTGAGCCTCGATGTCAAGCTAGTTCCAGTTCAATGCCGGGAATACAAATATGGTCTATCAAGAAAGCTTTCACTCCTAATCACCGCTGACAAGCACAGCATACCCTGCACACGTGACTTTTTTGAATATCATCAGTGCTGTCCGGGCCAATCTAGCAAGATACATCACAAGCAGAGCCATCGGGAAGACAAGAACATAGATGGATTAAGAACACAAATAATGAGAGGAAAGATGACACAATACGATAATTTCTCAAAATCGCACTTTTTAAATTGCTAAGTCAAAAAAATATAATTCATCATTTTTCAATTTTCAACTCGCACGTACCGCGTCTACATACCACTTTTATCCAGGTCCTTTCCGCGCGTTTCCTCTCGTTTCCCTCGCACCAGGTGGAGTGGGTCCTCAGCCAAAGAGTACACATTAGTCACGTCATCGCCCACTTCCCGTCTTCGTCGATTTCCTTGCGAGCCTGGATCGGTTGCTTTGCCTACAGCCAGATGACAGTGAACGAATACAAATAGATAATCAGCAAATTAAAAACAAGCCCCCGTCAAATTTAGCACTCTCTAAATCTCAGACAAAAAAAAATCCTTCTCATTAGGATAACCCCCTCCCAAACCAAAATATGAGACCATCAATTTATACTAAAAGCCTATACATTTTCCGCCGGTATTTTAACGTAACATTTCTCACTTGATTTTCTGTGTTAGGTGTTGGAGGACGCTTATTTCGAACTCGTAATTGGCCTTTAGTTTCTATTTATACTTTATGGCAGTTTCGTTTGATCTCTCTCGCTTGCAACCCTACACTTATTATCCTTCGAGCCGGTCACGTTCTCTATTTTACACGAGTATAGCCCGCCCGCCCACCCTCTTTAAGATATGTTCCTTTAATCTGTTCCTGTTTATCCATTGCCTGATACTGCCTTTGTTTTCATTTATTTCCAGGCGGCAGAGAGGTTTACAGGGATCGCGCACGATGCTTTAGATGCTTTAAGCTCGGTCACTGGGCGAGAGACTGTACCAGCGCTTGGTCGAGCCCCAGAAATGTCTACCGTGGAGCCGGCTACTCTAACATCTCCAACAAGCCCAGTCAGGTAATGCAACCCTACCCCGGTCCTAAGTAGCGAGGTGTTTGAAGAGGAAGTTTCGGATATTGGACAGGTACATTGTGAAAGCGAATTGTTTGAGTTTGAGTTGACTGACCATCCGCCACTTGTAAATGTTAAAGGAAGTCTCCTAAGAAAACTAGAATTTTGGGAGCGCAGGGGATATATGCTACCTTTCCTTAGTCTTCCAGAACCAGCAGTATATAAAAACAACAGATCATCCCTTGCCCATGCTGAATTTGTTGAGGATGCTATACTTGAACTAGTTGAATCGGAGCATGTTCTTGAAGTTGTCGTACCTCCGTTGGTGGTCAATCCATTGTCCGTTTCCGTTCAAGCCACTGGCAAAAAGAGGCTCATTCTTGATTTAAGATACATTAATAAATGTCTCAGAAAGGTGCGCCTCAAATATGAAGACTGGAAAATTGCCTTATCCTACCTCATGACAAATTTTTGAGAGTCATCAAACCTACGTCGGTTTCTCTTGGAAGCATGGTAGTTCTAATTTCTCTAAGTCTTACTTGTTTACAGTTTTGCCTTTTGGTTTATCGTCCGCGCCTCACATTTTCACCAAAACTCTTTTGAGAAAACATTGGAGACATCAGAGCATATATATTGCTATTTTTCTTGACGATGGCTGGGCCATAGAAAGAGATCGCCAGGTGTGTAGTAGCATAGCTAAAGCAGTAGAAACCGATCTTGGTGAGGCAGGTTTTATCACAAATGACGAGAAATCGATATGGGAACCTTGCCAGGGAATCGATCGGCTGGGTGTTACATGGGACAGTGTTCGAGGAACCATTGAAATCGTCAATAGGAGGTTTGCCAAAATGCTCAGTATTATTGACAGTATTGTTGACTCTGGCCTCGTTATTTCTGCTAGAAAATTGGCCTCTTTTACAGGGCAAATTATTTCTACATCACCAGTTCCCGGGAACATCTCCAGAATCATGACTAGGCAATGCCTTTTGTCTATATTAAGTATCCAGCATTGGGAGGAGAAAATTGAAATAGATCAGTATTGCATTGAAGAGTTGCGTTTTTGGAGAAAAAATTAGAATTCCCTTGAGGTTCGGGATTGTTTCCTCATTCATAAGCCTCGACGTTTTCGTTTATTCCGATGCGAGTGCTAAAGGGTGTAGTTCAGTTATCACCCTTAATGAGGAGCATATCTGTAATAGACTTTGAGAACCATCCGAATGCTCCAAACGTTTTACTTGGAGAGATCATGCCGCCAGTCATTTTCCCTCGAATCGTTCGCCCCAGTTCTGCATCTGGAGGGTTCCTTTCTCAAGTGATTTACGGATAGTCAGTCGGCTGCGAGAATCGTCGAAGTGGGAGGCATGAAGTTAGATCCGCAGAGACTAACTGTCAAAATTTTCCAGTTTTGCGCTACGCATAATATTCGTTTGGAGGTCCAGTGGATCCCGCGAAAGGAAAATGAGAAGGCAGATTATATCATTCGTCTTATTGACTTTGATGCTTGGCAGATTACTCCGGGAATCTTTTTCCTTTTATAAGAGTTATGGGGCCCGCATACAATTGACTGTTTTGCTAATTTTTATACAGCGAAGCCACCAAGATTCTTTTCCCGTTTTTGGAACCCAGCGACATCAGAGGTAGGCATTTTTGTTCAAAATCTAGAGTCTGAGAACTGTTTAGTGGTTCCTCCGGTACCTCTTGTTGCTCGCGCCCTCCATTATCTGAGTCTCCAGAAGGCGAGGGCTACCATCGTGATACCACTAGGGCCTGCGTCCAGTTTCTGGCCTCTACTTACAAGTAGATACAAGCAGTTTATGAAAGGCTGTTTCCAACAGAATGGAACTGAGGCTCTCACTTTAGGAAGAAGTTTGAATTCGTTCCAGGGTTCTGTAAATATTACTGGGAACGTTGTCGCCCTTAGACTTGAATTTTTGTAAAGAAATTCTTGCGCGTTTCGTTTATTTGAAAGCTGACTTAAAGGGTTACTGTAGTTCGATTTTCAAGAGTCGTATGACTCCTTTCAAGAGTCGTATGATACCTTTTTCCTTTATTTATTTAGGTCTCCCGCCTCAATGGTGTTGGTTCATGCCGCGCTTAAATGGCTACATTCTTTCGCGCCTGATGACGGCCCTAATCCTTTGGACAACGCCTGCTGCAGAAGCATGATTCAGTGTTCCAAGAGAACAAGGGGCCTTCCAGTTAGCAAGAAGAAGCGCGTTGATGCTGACCTCGTTAAAAGTATTATCAACAGATTTGGTACTGAAGGAGCATCGCTGAAGGACTTAAGTATTGCGGTAGTAACCTCCTTAGGCTTTGCTGGATTTTTTCGTTCAGCCCAAGCACATATTCTTTCACTAGGAGTTTGTTATAGTATTTGTACCAAAGGGTAAATCAGATGTGTATAGGGAGGGAAACTATGTGCATATTTCTAAGTTAGAGAGTAATTATTGTCCTGTGGCGGTATTGCGTAGATATATACAAACAGCCGATATTGACCTATCTAGTCTGTTGCCTTTGCTCAGGCCATTAACGCAGAAGAAGTTAGGGTATACACTTAGGAATGGCAAATTATCTTATACCCGTTGTAGGGAGATATTCAAGGATGCATTAAAGGATGTGGGCTATATGATCCCAAAGATTACGGCCGCCATAGTTTACGTTCTGGTGGGGTAACTTCTGTTGTTAGTAACGACCTCTCGCACAACGTTTCTGAGAGGTTGTTAAAGCTTCACGGACGCTAGAAAAGTGACGAGGCTAAGGACATGTACGTATTAGAACCACAGTGTAGCCGATTGCGAGTAACAAAATATTAAGGAATTTAGCTCATGGTTCATTATATTATTCTCTTGAAATGTATCTTTAAAAAAAGGGTAATAAAAGTTTTAAGGTCCGCGTACGGTCCACCCATGCTTCGTTGTACCTGTTTTGCGGATATTTAAGCGGTAAATAATTAACGTTCGTTTGAACTTAGCAAATTAGGAAGTAACTAGGGATTATAAGCACCCTACTGTAAAATGTCCTTTGCGCTGAATGTCGTCAGCTTAAGGCTTGTGATGTATAATCCACGAGCTTTGCCATGCAGCTTAGTTGATTTACCTAACATTTTTCTTATACAGCATAACAACAAAAACTGTGAACCCAAACCTCTATTTGATAATGATCTCCATTCCACCTCCCTCTTAATATTATTGATAGGTATGCCGATAATATCGTGATCCAAAAAACCTTTTGAACAAACATGCGACCAGATTTTCTGGCACATCGTTCCATAACTGACAAAACTTCACTGAAAAGATGGCACATAAAGGTCATTCATTTCTAAGAGGCAAACTAGTATAGGTCTATCAGCTTTGCATTAAAAAATCATGTTTGAAAGTTGTCAGTATTACCATAGCCAGCACAATTACTTCCTAACACGAACTAATAAATCACTGATTAGATGTACGTTACGCAATTAAAAATCAAATGTAATCTTTTTAGGTGTAAAACTAAGTTGGAAAAGTTGCAAAGTTAAAAAGCTGTAATCAGATGACAATCATACCTAAAAAAACATACAGTTCCATCCTCAGTGAAATATGACTGAACCACGCTGTTGGCCTGAGTCTGATGTAGCTTGCTTGGATTGGCGGGTATAACTTGTGGTAAACAATGTTGTCTCTGTCCTTATTTCCATCAAAGACCTAACGATCACATCAACACCTTCCACATGAATGAATAAATAATATTTAACTAATTAGCAGTAAAATGGTTTAGATCCTTTAAAGACTGCAAAAATGAAAATTGTCAGCTGGGTATAGTTTTACCTTTGGCAACATCTCACATAGTGCTCTATAATAGTGAAAGTTCACTCCATCGTCACCGTATTGCAGCTGGTATTTGGTTACCCACTGGCTGTTTCCATTTCTTCCTTGGGTGGCTATACCTGTTAATGTGGTGTAACTACCAAGGGCCACCTGAATCCATTGATTGGCGTCATTAGAGCCAGCTGACCATGCCCCTTGTTTGCCTCCACCTGCCTTAAAGTTCAACCTTGCCTGGATTGCAGCGTGATTTGAACCCCACTCAGAAGAGGCGGTGATTTGAGCATCTTTGATGAGACGCGTTTCCATGCCTAGAGATGCTGTCCATGGCACTGCGATGCACAAAACAAAAGAAATGGAAACCATAAATAAAAAAAGAAGGCAACACCGAAATCAGCCCATTAAATCTCATGCAGACTCTAAAATGTTTTCGATTACAAAAGCCTTCACCGAGAACACTGAGCTCTTTAGATTTAGCAGTTAAAGAAAGACAAAGCCTCTCCGGATAACAAGACGGCTATGGAAAATATTTTTGCCTTTGATTTCGCTAGCCTATGCTCTAATGCTTGTGGTTTTTGATATTAATTGCAAAGCGTACTTGCTTCTTCTTACACGGGTTTTGCCATCATGCACTTTACTTGCATGTATAACTAAAGGGATTTTGAAATACAACGTCAGTTCCAAAACTAAACTCAAACCCCAGCTCTTTGAAACGTAAAACTCATTTTGATAATGACGGCAACTCCAGCTCCCTCTTTATATTAATAAAAGGTATGCCAATAATATGGTGATCAGAAAAAGCCTTTGGAACAAACATAAGACCAGCTTTCAGAACTAAAAAATACAAAACATTGATTTAACCTCGCGTCGTTATTTAAAAAAATCGGATGTAATCTTTAGGTGTTTAACTTAGCTGAAAAAGTTGGAAGTAATCAGATTGCAATCATACCTAAACAACCATACAGTTCCATCCTCAGTGAAATATGACCATACCACGCTGTTGGACTGAGTCTCATGTAGCCTGCTTGGATTGGCGGGTTCAGCTTGTGGTAAACAATACTGTCACTGTCCTTATTTCCATTAAGCACCTAAAGTAAAACATTATCATCCACAAAAACCCCAGTGAACTTTCTTATAACTGAAAAAAACTAAATTGATTAGCAGTTAAATGGTTGCCATGAATGCGTGCAACGATTGGAAATTGACGCTCAGCTAAGTATGGTTTACGGGTCCGCAAATGATCCCAGGACCGCAAATGATCCCGGACCGCAAATGATCCCCAAATTGAACCGCAAATGATCTCAGACCGGAAATGATCCCCATATTGGACCGCAAATGATCCCGGTCGAAAAATAAGGAATGACATGGATTTATATCAGAAGAAGGTGAGAAGATGTACAAAAATTATGAACTAAAAAACAGGTATTATCATTTTACAAAAAAATATTCCACAGTTGCTGTTTTGTTCTTCGAAGGGTACAGATCGTTTTCACCGTCACGCAATAAAAAAAAAAATAACAAATCGAAAACCAGCCAATGGAAAAAGCTAAGAAATTGTGATGTACGCTATAGAAGATAACTAAATAAGCCACTTCTCCAAATTTTAGGCCTGTATGTTTCCCCAAACTTCAGATATTCGTCGTAAATGTTTCCCAGAAATTTACACAGCCCAGTAAGAAAACGCCATGTTGGTGTACATCCGTGGTACACCAATATGGCGGCCGGAATATAGCGTAAACATCTGGAACTTACTCTGGCTTTTTAGGCGACTGATTATCAGTACTAAACGAACAAGCATTTACATAAGCACTTTTCCTAATGCTCTAACTTCTAAAAAGGCTCAAAATCATGAGATAAGTATATATTTTTCAACAAACTCGATCGTAGCCTTGTGTCACGCAACCGCCATAACCCTGAAATTCGAAATGCCAAACGAAGCACGCTAATTGTAAACAGATATAAATATACCGACTCTTGTGCCTGATGAGGATAAAAACACGTCACGTGAAGACGATCTATTGAAGTCTTAGAAAAACACACACTTGCAAACATTCTCGAAATCCCGATGGCGATAGTATCAAACATCTATCAAACAGCTAATTGTCAAAACGAAGTGCAAGCCTTGGCCTTGCTTGGTCATGAAGTTGAACTTCATAACTATAGCTTGGAATTTTGGCTTTTTAGAATACTCAAGTAGTCATTTCCGAGGAATTAAAGCCAAAATACGACCATGGAAAAATTCCAAAACTAAATTTGTTCAAATTTCCAGTGTTGCGCACTAGGTGTTTTACAGAGTGATGAAGTGTTGGTGAGACTTGTGGATCTACTCGGGTGACAGCGTCTTCTGTAATAATAGCTCCATGGTTAGATTTTAGTTTAGAACTTTAGACGAGTGGCGTTAATGGCTGATAAAATGTGATTTAACTATAACACCGAAATACCAACGTTTAACAAAGGGGGATATGTAGCGTATGTTGCACTGATCATAATTTTACTGAGAACTGCAAAGAAATGCAAGCCAAGTTGTGTTTTGATGATTGAGCGGTGATATTCATAACATCGTAGCTAGCAACAAAATTTAGTCGAAAGTATGAAAAAAAAAGCAAGTTGTGAGCCATTATAATTATAAGATGGCTTTAATAAAAACATCGGTATTCACGTACGCCAATTCCCTATCCACACCATCCCACCATCCATGCCATTTCTTATTTTTTAGTCTGGATTATTTGCGGTCCCTGTCGGGGATCATTTCCGGTCCGGGATCATTTGCGGTCCAATTTGGGAATCATTTGCGGTCCGGGATCATTTGCGGTCCTGGGATCATTTCCGGACCCGTACAGTTCTACCTTTGGGTAAACTTTGGCCGGGTCGATGTAATAGTTAAAGTTCACTCCATCGTCACTGTATTGCAGCTGGTATTTGGTTACCCACTGGCTGTGTCCATTTCTTCCTTGTGTGGCTATACCTGTTAATTTGGTGTCACTACCAAGGGCCACCTGAATCCATTGATTGGCGTCATTAGAGCCAGCTGACCATGCCCCTCGTTTGCCTCCGCCTGCCTTAAAGTTCAACCTTGCCTGGATTGCAGTGCGATTTGAATCATGCTCTGAAGAGGCAGCTATTTGAGCATCTTTGATGAGACGGTTCTCCATGCCAAGAGATGCTGTACATGGCACTGCGGTGCACAAAACAAAAGATATGCAAACCATAAATAAAATAGAAAAGAAGCCAACACGGAAATAGGTCCTTTAAATCTCATGCAGAGTGTTTCCGATTATAATAGCCTTCACCGAAAATACTAAGCTCATTTAGCAGTTAAAGAAAGACAACGCCTCGCTATAGATTACAAGACGGCTATGAAAAAATATTTTTGGAATTTCTTTTCATTAGCCTATGCGCTAATGCTTATGATAATTAATTAACAACTACAAAAGTTGGCTCCTTCTTCCGCGAATTTTGCCATGCACTTTATTTGTATGTAACTAGAGGGGTTTTCAGATACAGCGTCACTTGCAAAACCATCCTTAAGCCTCAGCTCTTTGAAACTCATTTTGATAACGTACTCCAATTTCAGTTCCCCCTTTACATTGATAACACGTATACGATAGAATGCTGATCAAAAAAGCCTTTTGAACAGACATAAGACCACCTTTCAGTACTAGCAAATACAAATCATTAACTCAACCCTTTGTCGTTAATAATCAGATGCAATCTTCAGGTGTTTAACTAAGCTGAAAAAGTTGCAAGTAATCAGATTGCAATCATACCTAAACAACCATACAGTTCCATCCTCAGTGAAATATGACCGGACCACGCTGTTGGCCTGAATCGGATGTAGCCTGCTTGGATTGGCGGGTTTATCTCGTGGTAAACAATGCTGTCTCTGTCCTTATTTCCACTAAACACCTAAACATTAGCATCAACAAATCTCCAGTGAACCTTCTTATAACTGAAAAAACCTTAATTAATCAGCAGTTAAACGGCCATGAATGCATGCAACGATTGCAAATTGACGGTCAGCTAGGTATGGTTCTACCTTTGGCAAACTTTGGCCTGGTGCTTTGTAATAGTCAAAGTTCACTCCATCGTCACTGTATTGAAGCTGGTATTTGGTTACCCACTGGCTGTGTCCATTTCTTCCTTGCGTAGCTATACCTGTTAATTTGCTGTAATTACCAAGGGCTACCTGAATCCATTGATTGGCGTCATTAGAGCCGGCTGACCACGCCCCTTGTTTGCCTCCACCTGCCTTTAAGTTCAACCTTGCCTGGATTGCAGTGTGATTTGAATCATGCTCTGAAGAGGCGGTGATTTGAGCATCTCTGATGAGACGGTTCTCCATGCCTAGAGATGCTGTACATGGCACTGCGGTGCACAAAACAAAAGATATGGAAACCATAGATAAAAAAGAAGCCAACACCGAAATAAGTCCTTTAAGTCTCATGCAGACACTTAAATGTTTCCGATTATAAAAGCCCTCACCGAGAGCACTGAGCTCTTAGATTTAGTAGTTAAAGAACGACAACGCCTCTCTACATTACAAGACGGCTATGAAAAGATATGTTTTCCTTTGATTTCGCTAGCCTATGCTCTAATGCTTGTGGTTTTTAGTTAAGAATTGCTAAACTTGGCATCTTATTTTGCGAGCTTTGCCATGTACTTTACTTGTCTGCAACTAAGGGGATTTTCAGATACAACGTCATTTCCAACAGTAATCTCAAACCCCAGCTCTTTGAAACATAAAACTCATTTTGATCATGACCCAGCTTCAGTTCCTTCTTTATGTTAATAATACGTATGCCGATAATATGATAAAAATAACACTAGGTTTATTTTACGACGGTAACATTGATTACTGGTGACTCAGTAGTTAACATAATGGCCCTCCCTAAGATAATCTAGCACCAGAGTGTAAACGTAAAATAATTACTGATAAATTACCCAATACGTGTAGTTAATTAATATTAAAATGTTCATAAACATGGAGTTTTCTAATGTCATTTTTCGTTGGATTTCCATTAAAAAGCGCTTCTATGAAAGTGTATCTCTGACAGATGGTTCAGTTCTGTTCCACAGACGAGTTGCACTGGAATAAAAAGTCCTGAAGCCTGAATTTTTCTCTCACTTTGGTGTAATAAGGTCGTTTGTTATTCGACTCACAGTTCTCATGTCGCAATCGTGACAACTCTTAACATAATTAGCATATACTGGAGGAATTTAAGTTATTTCGGGCCCCAGCCTTTACAGATTTTGTGAAGAAGTGATGAGTTTCTTGCTCGAATGATATCGACAATTGGAAGCCAACCTAATTTAGAAAATAACATTACTGAATTGTCCTGAAAGTTTCCATCCAGTATCATTCTGGCGCAGCGTTTCTCTAATCGTAACAATCTGTTCAATTGTTCCTTGGAAGAGGAGTTTCCTAATGTCATAAGCAGTTTTCTGTTCCTTGGAACAATTGCCCCATACCGTGCAACATTATTTAAGAATTGGTTTTATAAGGGAATTACACAATAATTTCCTCTAAAATGTTTGACCTTTTGAGCGGATTAATTCTGCGGTTCAGCTAGCGCTTGCTGATAACATAATCAATATGCAAATTCTAAGTGCGATTTTTGTCGATCCCAATCCCGAGAGGCTTTTCTCCCATTACCTCCTCTTGCTTGGCATCATTCAAAAATAAATATATGCAGGTCTTGTCTGCACAACGAAGCTTTTGAGTAGTTCCAATAACATTTGCTTAGTTTTTTTTTGGCATTGGGCTTCATCCCATTAAGGCTGAAACAACAATTTGCATTATTTAGACTTGACCAGATAGCAGTGTCATCGGCATACATATCAGTTTCAGAATTTTGCATAAAAAGTGGCAAATCATTGATGCAAATTGAAAAAAATAATGGACCTAAAATGGATCCCTGTGGAACTCCTACTACAAGAGGGAGCGGCATTGATGTTTTCCCTGCTGCGAGCGTTCGTTTAAATATGATTTAAAGCTCTCTAGGGAAGTACATTGATAATTTGGATAGAAGAATGTCGTGCATGATTGACTAAGTCAAACGCCTTGCTTAAATCAAGCAAAATGGTTCTAATAAAGTTTCCATTGTCCGTTTGCATGAGCTAACGATCCGTTACGTTAATTGGTGCAGTTTAGCACGAATAATTAGGTTGATAAGCAGACTGATGTTTACACAACAGATTATACTTTAACAAGTGTTTTTGATAAGTTGCAGATACGTATCGTTCTAGCGGTTTAGAAAGGATTGGCAGTACTGCGATGAGACGATATATAGTGATCAAAAGATGATCAAAAAGGCCTTTTGAACAAACATAAGGCCGCCGCACACTAGCCGATTTTTTGTCGGCCGACAAAAAACCTTAACTTATCGGCTAGTGGGCGGTGAATTAAACAAGTCTGCGACAAGATCAGAGGTTGTCGGGCGATATCTGACAGTGCTAGATCTCAAAACGTCTTGTCGGGCCTTGTCGGCTGGTGTGCGGTGGACCAAGACAATTTGTCGGGGCTCGCGCGCGCCTCAACCAATTAGGAAATGTCATAAGAGTCACGGCGTCAGTGGAATAGGAGCTATCCTGATTTTGGATGCCTCGGCCCCAAGCCTCAACGCGTTTAGTCGCGGCAAAAACTCGGCTAGTGTGCGGCGCGCGGCAAGTTGATGGCCCGACAAATGTTAACCCGATTTGACCCCGACAAAAAATCTGCAATTCTACGGCAAAAAGTCAACCAGCGTGCACGCGCGGCCAGATGTAATCTTCAGGTGTTTAACTAAGCTGAAAACGTTTCGGGTAATCAGATTGCAATCATACCTAAACAACCATACAGTTCCATCCTCAGTGAAATATGACTGGACCACGCTGTTGGCCTGAGTCTGATGTAGCGAGCTTCGATTGGCGGGTTGAACTTGTGGTAAACAATGCTGTCTCTGTCCTTATTTCCATTAAACACCTAAACATTATCATCAATAAATCTCCAGTGAACCTTCTTATAACTAAAAACAAACTGAATTAATTAGCAGTTAAACGGGTGCCATGAATGCGTGCAACGATTGGAAATTGACGGTCAGATGGGTATGGTTTTACCTTTGGCAAACTTTGGCCTGGTGCTTTGTAATATTCAAAGTTTATTCCATCGTCACTGTATTGAAGCTGGTATTTGGTTACCCACTGGTTGACGTATCCATTTCTTCCTTGTGTAGCTATACCTGTTAAGTTGGTGAAACTACCAAGGGCCACCTGAATCCATTGATTGGCGTCATTAGAGCCAGCTGACCATGCTCCTTGTTTGCCTTTACCTGCCTTAAAGTTCAACCTTGCCTGGATTGCAGCGTGATTTGAATCATACTCTGAAGAGGCAGTGATTTGAGCATCTTTGATGAGACGGTGTTCCATGCCTAGAGATGCTGTACATGGTAGCGCTGTGCACAAAACAAACGATAAAGAAACCATGAATGAAAAGGAAAAGAAGCCCACACCAAAAGAGTTTCTTTAAATCTCATGCAGCGAGAAAATGTTTCCGATTATAATAGACCCCACCGAGAATATTCAGCTCTTATATTTAGAAGCTGAGGAAAGATAAAGCCTCTCCAGATAACAAGACAGCTATGAAAAAATATTTTTGCCTTCGATTTTAATAGCCTATTCTCTAATACTTGTGATTTTAGTTAACAACTGCAAAACCTGGCATTTTCTTCTGTGAGTTTTGCCATGCACTTTTCTTGTCTGTAACTAGAGAGGTTTTCAGATACAACGTCACTTCCATAACTAAACTCAAACCTCAGCTCTTTGAAACGTAAAAGTCCTTGTGATAATGATCCCGACTCCACCTCCCTCTTTTTATTAGTAATAGCTAATCCGATTATGTGGTAATAAAAAACAAACATCAAGCCAAGGCATGATGTTATTTATGTCGATAAATTGACCTATTGTATTCAAGGCACATATCTGTCGTTCCGATGGTGGTCTGTCACGTGACATAAGAGCCAATCATGTTAAAGAGTGTTATCTATCCGCAAGTATAAAAGACTGGTCGCATTTTCAATCATTCCCTCTTGCTTTCACCATCACAGCGAGTATATCTCTTGGCGATAACATTTTTCTCTCCCACCGCTTCCTTATCGCTATCTTTCGGATCGACATTTATGCTATGTATTTTCGCCTACCAGCCGTGGGGCGCCTTTTTCGCCCCACCTTTGCTGAAAATGATAATTTAATTACCATGGACATTGTTAACAATTAACTTTTATTTGAGTTCCTATTAAAACCTCCACAGTATAAGTGGCCAAGAAATGCCAATTCACGAGTTGATTATTTGTTGTACACCATATCATCCTCAGCAAACTAGTGCGACACCACAGAGAGTTCACGAATTCATTTCCGTACAATGTATCAGCATAAAAAAAAATTTGAACATTAAGACCAGCTATCAGTAAAACATTGACTTCACCCCTCCTCGTTATTAATCAGGCGGTAGGTAGCCTTTACGTGTTTAACTAAGCTGAAAAAGTTGCAAGTGATCAGATTATAATCATACCTAAACAACCATACAGTTCCATCCTGAGTGAAATTTGATTGTACCAAGCTGTTGGCCTGAGTCTGATGTAGCGAGCTTGGATTGGCGGGTTTAACTTGTGGTAAACAATGCTGTGTCTGTCTTTATTTCCATCAAAAACCTAAATATTAGCATCAACAAATGTCCAGGGAACGTTTTCAGCGATGAAAAAAAAGGTACAACTTAATCAATTAGCAGATAAAACTGTTTAGATGCTTTGAAGACTGCAGAGATGCCATGAATGCGTGTAGGAATTTGAAAATGTCAGCTGGGTATAGTTTTACCTTTGGGAAACTCTCGCATAGTGCTTTGTAATAGCGAAAGTTCACTCCATCGTCACCGTATTGAAGCTGGTATTTGGTTACCCACTGGTGTGCTTTATTGCTTCCTTGTGTAGCTATACCTGTTAAGTTGGTGAAACTACCAAGGGCCACCTGAATCCATTGATTGCCGTAATAGTAGCGAGCTGACCATACCTTTTTTTTGCGTATACCTGCCTTATTGTTCAACCTTGCATGGATTGCAGCACCCGTCAGTAAAGAGTCAGTGATTTGAGCATCTTTGATGAGACGGTTTTCCATGCCAAGAGATGCTGTACATTCTTAACAGAAGGAGAGTTTAGAAAAATGCTTTGAACTTATATTATACACTTATATTACACATATTACCTGCATGCACTTCTATTATGAGTGCATGCAGGTATATACTAAAGTAACGTAGTGGATCACTATCTGGCGGAATACAAGAGAAAAAAAGGTACCCTTTATTCTCGGTTCCTGCTCCGTCCTTTGTGGTTTCCTCTTGTATTGCTATGTTAAGTTTTTACTACTTTTCTTTGTTCTCAGCATCTCAGGAATGTGTTTTCCTGCCTTCTCTTTTCAATTTTGCGCCTCCCAAATCGATCGTCACGTACAATACTCCAAATGGCACAATGTCATCAGTTGCGCGTGCATTTAGCTAAACTTTATAGTTATTAGCAGTCAGAAAAATTGAACAAGTCGTTTAATAACAAGTAATATACCTAACAGGAAACTTTTATCGTCAACGCAGCAACCTTGTCACATACCGACCAGGCCTATTATAGGAACCAAAGAGAAGCTAGAGACTTAGAACTCGTTAAATTCGTCTTGTTAACTTTTGACGAAGGTTGCCTTTGCTCAGCCAATAACTGAATCTTTAAATATTTAATAATAAATTTTAAATACAATTAACTATATTAATTTTTTGTCATATAAATATCTTATCCCTCGAATATTCCGTATGGTCGTTTGTCTAGAATTACAACAAACTAAGAATTTATGTCAGCAGCCGAGATTTTCTGAACTAGCATTTTCTGCCTCCTAAAAGCATAATCTATCCTGCGATCTAAATTACTGTTCAGTTAACGAAATAACTTTTTTTTTTTTTGAATAACCGTTAACAAGTGGCTAGGTGGCGCTCTTGATTTTGAAAAAAAGTCTCTAAAACTGACCGAAAGGGAGGCAGCAATTACAGCCAGAAAAACTATTACAAGTTCCTGGATCCAATATTAGATTGTAGATTTCTTGAAAAAGTGACTGGTAGATACTTGATTTAACGCTATGTTTTTTAATCAAGCTCCGTTATGTAAAATAACCAAAAATATTTGCTTTGAAAACCGGAAATGTTCTCTTAACTCTCCGCGAGGACGAATATCAATATTATTTAGTTTAGGCATAATGATCTAACAAGATAGCCAAAGTTTTCAATGTATTTTTTCCTTGGGATGAAAACAGTATTCTTGTTTTACGAAGTTACTCACCTTGTGACTCAGTTTGCAGCACCAATACTGAAAATCCCGTGAGGAATACAGACGCCCAGTGGAAAAGCTCCATGCCAGAAAAAACTGAGTTTTTCCTTTAGCAATTCACTTCTGAGGATCGTAAACACTGCGCTAGAAGGAGCAAACAATGAATGTGATCTTTCTCTCAAGTTCAATTAAAGTTATACGTTGATGTTCGTGGCACGTGCTACTATAAGAAAACTTCCCGTCTAGATTCAGCTTCACGTACTTCTGTAAGAAAACATCCCGTCTAGCTTCAGGGAGTAAGGACATCAGTTTGGGGAACAAACAAGCAGAACAGGAATAACG
>Ga0126339_10001424_pt1 | contig 16182 bp, 15 predicted proteins | sample OrbTmetagenome_2_FD_92532 | JGI IMG/M metagenome (GOLD analysis project Ga0126339, IMG submission 92532) | Coral microbial communities from Petempiche,Puerto Morelos, Mexico - Orbicella T R C metagenome | ecosystem: Host-associated > Invertebrates > Cnidaria > Coral | place: Petempiche,Puerto... | reverse complement strand
GATAATCAGTCGCCTAGATAGCCAAAGTAAGTTCCAGATGTTTACACTATTTTCCGGCCGCCATATTGGTGTACCACGGAGGTACACCAACATGGCGTTTTCATACTGGGCTCTGTAAATACCGGCGAAACATTTCGACGAATATCTGAAGTTTGGGGAAAAGCACAGGCCTAAAACTTGGAGAAGTGGCTTATTTAGTTATCTTCTATAACATCATAATTTCATAGCTTTTTCCACTGGATGGTTTTCGATTTATTTTTTTATTGCGTGACAGTGAAAACGATGTATTAAAATTGTACTCCATGTTCAAGTGTAATACTGGGATGATGACGAGAGGCATATTCCACAAGCCTACATAAACCATTCTCTCCCTGATAAAGTAGCGTCTCACCTACGCCGTGCCGAAAAGGAATCTGGAACGAGTTGAAATTTCTCTTTGTCCCCAGACCTCAAACGGTCTTCAACAAACTTAGCTTCTACTTCTGATCACTATTCAAATGTTCAATTCTCCTTTTTCTTTTAAGTCTGATTTGCTACGATTTTGTGTCGAGTTCAACATTGGAAGATTTTCTTTGTGAGAAAGGAACTGTTCTTAACTTCGATGCAGTGTGCGCCATAGCTTGTGACGTCATCAGTGCCATAGAACGACTACAGGATCTTGGGATACTCCATAACAACATCACAACAAGCAACATTCTCATTGGTCAATGCTCACGAGTGAGTAAAATGAGTAAATATGAGCAGTCTATATTTCTCTTCCCTCTTTTTTATAGTCTCTCAAGAGAAACGCGAAAAAGCGGCCACGTGAGAAAGTTTCCTCTTGCTTTTTTAATGAATATAATGAATATAACGAGTAAGGGCTATATAAGAGTGCCTGCTTGGAGTGCAGCGACACAATTCACGTCTACGGGAGCTCATTTGTGTGGAAGGCTAGGTTATTCTTTTATAGTTTAGTGACTTCGAATTACTGATTAATTCTAGTTCATTGTTTCATCCACAGACGTCGTATTCCAAGAACATATACTTACCGGCCAGTAAAACATTTCGAAATATCCTTCTATTTTATAATTTATTTTACGCCATAAAAAAAACATTAAGATTAACAGATGTGCTAATAAAACAACATTAACCTTGAAACTGTCGTCGCGCAAGTGTTTCGTCATATATGGTCGAGAAAAGCTTCGCTTTCTATTAAGGAAAATGGTTTTTGCGGGTTAAAAGCTGCTTGACTAAAACGGGAAGGATAAACGAATTTGCTATTTCTTATCTCCTAAGCTGCAGTAAAAAATTAGAACAGATCTTGTGTAAACCAGCTCATCCTAAATTTTCCCTCTGTAGAAAATAGACGTTAGAAACGCACGCTTGAAGAAACTGAGAAATCTGGATTAACACTTCGCTTTTCCATACCTGTATGTGACTTGCACACATCTAAACCTTATCTGAAGCTGTCTTTTAATCTGGTACGTAATTTTTTATCGCTTCTTTTTAGCTTCCTCCTATAAGAGCAGTCTTGAGTGGTTTTTCTCGAGCGTCCAAGATGAACGAAGCTGGGGCTTTTACAAACTGGGCAGCTGATGAACAGAGTAACTTTGGCAACGATATTGAACAATTTGGACAGTTGTTAGCTACCTTATTAGGGCATTGCCATGGCTCAAGTGAATATATCAAGGTAAATATTGCTGTTTATATTATTTTCACGATCGTTCTTCTTGTTTTACGTCCTAAAGAAGTTAAAACTGTATTAAGGCCACGGACGTAAATCTGCTAATGACTGGCCATGTTGCTGATGTCAACTGAGTAATGGACACGCATCTCAAGCAGTTTTTTGCTTCAAGTAATGACTTCCGTTAGCGCTAGAGATATCTCGTTTTACCCAACCTCGTTCCCAGGGCTTTTCTGTTAGAGCCCTGGGAACGAGGTGGTGTTTATACCTATTCCTAGCCGTCCACATACAACTAGTGTAAGGTTTAACTAGGTGGGGACGGGAACCTTTGATAAGTGTAGATGCTGTACACTGTACGCTGCTGTAGACGCCTATCAACAAAACCTGCTCTGTAAACAATACGAGGTTTCTGTTTCAAACAGGGAAAACGCCATCAGAAGTCTGTTACTAGCAATAAGCACCGTCGTAGCTTCCATAACGCTTTTTACAGCATTTCTCTGGCATATGTCAGCTATGTATCCGACAGCGTAATATTGTGTACAAGGAAAAGACACAAGGTACAAGAAATACGTGGAAGATAAGTTTTCTTTGTTTATAAGTGTCTGATTTTTATTTATTTATTTATTTTTTTTTGTAGCTTCATGAAATTATGAATCTGTGTTTTGAGGAGACAGTGGAGAACAGACCTACGGCATTTTACATCCGGGAGCTTCTGGAAGAAGTTTGGTTCTGCGTGGGAGTCTGGGATACCTGTCTATGAATAAAACTTGTTTCAATGAGCTATTTCACTGTCTCACTGGACGCAAGGGAAAAGAAGTGTAATAGCGTATAGTTTTTTATTTCCTTTCCCTTTCACTTTCAAAGGATAATATCGTTATTTGTAATGCCATTTACTCAGCAACCTACTTCTTTTTTGATGGAGTTTGCGTGTTATGAAGCTAAAATACATTGTAATAAGTTGTGTTCGGTTCTGTTAAACGGTCTTAAACCAACTCTCAAACAGACGAAAGACAACGCTATGTGTTTTCTTATTTTACGAGGTCAGTCAAAGTCAGCTCCTGTACAACAACTAACCAATGAGCCCATTCCCAAGCAATCATACCTCCAGACTTTGCCTAGCCTAGTGAGGAGTTTGAGATAGTTTTAGTTAGGTGTCCCCTATTAGCAGTGGGGATTCTCCACTGCTTATTATTAGATGTATTTGACACGTTAATAAATTCACTATTATTATTATTATTATTATTATTATTATTATTGAGAAATCTTGTTAATTGTCTCAGTTTATGCACGAGGAAGAAATCGTTTGTTTGATTTCCGTTTTTACTGTTGTAAATACAGTGTACTTTATTTACAAATATAGAGTTCCGAGTTGTAGTCAATTCAAGGTTTTGTAGATATGTATACCAAGCTTTCTCGGCTTGAAGGGGCTACTCGGCCCTCATGATGTAATCTTTACCTTTTACTTCATGTACAAAGCTGACCCTTTTGGTAAATGCCATGAGCTTTGGCTTGAAAGTAGAGAATTTAATAAATTTGAAACAAATAATTTCATTTAGTGGTGATAGTTTTGAAAATAAGTCCATAACGAACAAACTACCGTAGGAGTTTTCTCCAGGCCTTAAGTCGAAACGGACTGACCGCGGCGAATTAAAGAGGCCTAGGAACTAGGTAAGAGTTCGTGATTTAAAAACCCCTCAGGTATGACATGTTATCGATCTTATTTCTTTTGTTATTATTTTAGAAAAATTTCCTGTTTCTTTTTTCTCGTTATTGCTCCACAGAAAATACGGATTACATGTAAATGCCTCTATTTCCATACAACTACAGCTAGCCTCTTTCCGAAGCAAGAGAAAAACGGAAGTTTTTTGGTTTGAAACGTCCAAGAGGTTTTAATTTGCTTTTCCCGATCGAAAGATCTAGTACTAAAGGCTTATTATTGAAAGACAAAAATTCCCTTTCGAAATACGATACAAGTTCTACGGTAGGGGATTTGTAATCGGAACCATTAATCGCATAAAGCGGAAAATAAGCGCATAAGCTCGTGCTTAGGGGGCAACGGGAAACGTTTAAACGTTTTGTCTGAGATTTGAAGGGGCATTTTTTCATGATTTTCCAAATATAAGTGTACCACGTAAGGGATCGTTCTCTCTTACTTTAGCCCTTTTCATTTTCGCGTGAAATCCTCCGCGCTTCGCACGAGGAACGAGACAGGACGAAAAGCAAGCAACGAGAGATGCGGACATCTGTTTTTTCCTAATATTCAAAACATTTAAAATAAAAACCTTTATAAACTCTGGCAATTATGCTTCTAAACGCGTTTTTATTGATGTTAATTTGAGGTCTCAAAGGCGTTCTTGTTTCGAGTTTGTCCTTAGTGACATTGGGTTTGGTCAGTTCTCTGTATGATTTAGAATTATTCTTCATGTAATTTATGACATAGAAAAAATATTGAGAACTACTGGTTGTAGTGGTATCGTCGCTTTCATTTTCTATGGACTTTTTATTTTAAACTTTTCCTAAGCGTCCAAAGATCGTATCTAATAGAATGGTGAATGTTGACGTTTAGTTTTGTTTTCTGGGCGGAATGGGAAGGAAATGTTACAATAACATCCGTTTGGGATGAAACACATGTTATTTTCCCTTACAACAATACTGACGAGAAGATTCTTCATCTTTTAACGGCCAGACTAATATCTATACTAATACTATCATGGTAAAACTTCTGTCAAATAGTGTTTTGATTTTGATTGTATCAACGAAGTTTCCGTTGTCTATTTGTTCCCACCATGCGTACCATTTCAGCTTAAGATTATCATTTCAATCTTTGCATTTTTCTTTTATGCCCGGCCAAAAATAATTTTAACAGAAGCGAAAGCGCTTTGGAACAAAGTGCAAGGAAACGAAGTTTTCTGTCTTTTTCCCGGCTCTGATCCATATCTAACACAGGTTTAGGTCAATTCATTGTTTTTATCTGGGTAAATATAAATTGAGTTTGATTTCAACGGGGGGCCACTAATTGAAACATTTTCAGAAGCGCTCTTAAGTAAAATTCAACAATATTTGTCGTTAATGTTTAATAAACCAGATCAAGCTGATTCTTGCTTTGAAATATTAATGCTCGTTCTAGAATAGTCAGCTGCAAACCTCTGTAATTAAATTAAACCTTTCTCAAGTCTTACGTGACTTTTTATGAATGTATGCACACCGCAAAAGAGAAATAGAAATTAAAAACAATTTGTTTTTAGTTAACCGCAATATTTCTGATTGGAGTGATTAGTGCACATGCGCGTGGTTATCAGTAGTTCAACTGCGTTGGTTTTTATCTACTGTTATATTCCAATTTGAGAAATATAAGAGAGTAAATTTAATTCACCATCTGTTGAGTTATTATTTGGCTATACGTCCTTAGTTTCGCTCTTGTGGTGAATTCTCCATGTCGTATTATATTTCCTTGATGAAACGCTGGGGGAGTTTTCTTCAAATTTCTGGCTTTCTCTTGTCAATCTCTGTGATTGCACCGGCTTTATTTTCATACAGTTGCTTCTCTTACTTCAGATATTCGTTTTGATTGCTTTTTAACGATGGGGACGGGTTTATATGATATAAATGACTTGATATGTGCACCCACTCTGATTTGTGCGAGAATTTACAGTTCTGTAGCTTGATTCGATAATCCAACTCCGTCCGAGAAACTCAAGAATGCCATCAGCGTTTTCTCCTCCGTTTAATTCCCTGTTTCAGTAATCGAAGTTCTTTAATTTTAGTGATTTTTTTTTATTATTTTCACAACCTGTTAAAGTTGTCAGCTTGCCAGACGGTCGCCTTTAAAATAGGTGTAAATCGGTTCGCTACGGGTGGCTTGCGTTAAACTGCGACAAAATCTTTTACGCTTTTTCATTCTGATTCAAAATTTCTCAGGCACTCACTGATCCGCAACAAGCAAAGATTCTCCGTCGCTTCTTATATTTCAACCACGATTTCGATTCTCTTCGAGTTTAACATTACGAAATACTGTCACTTTCCATTGTTTTCTTGCATATAAGCAGTTCACTTCGCGACAGAATAATCAGTCGCTCGCGCAGTTTTATCCTAAAACCTTTTGTTCACAAGAAAATGTGTAAAATGTCATGTCAAGTCAGATTTCCTGTCTGTGTATTTTTTTGTTAAATTTCAACCATTAGAAACCCTTTTTGCTTCCTATAAAAAGGAAACATTATTCAATTGAACTACCTTTTAGTTCATTTGTTAAATAATTTATGCTTTTCAGTGGTTTCAATGGTTCAAGTTTGCACCAATCATATTCTTTGTTGTGTTGATTTCATGCACGTGTGCTAAATGTGGGGTTATTGTTACTTAGACCACAGTTCCTTACTGCTCCAAAACCGCTCGTTTTCAGTTTGAATCTTTGTTATTTTTCTTCCTCAGGCGGAAGTCTACTGAAATCAAAAGCGTTTCACCGGTATTTCCTGTTTTACTCAGGTGAATAAGAAAACAGGTAAGTAATTTATGCGTGAGGTTCTATATTTTTTTTACCCTAAAATTTACATTAAGAAATCGCCATTTATAAACGTTGAGAAAACAATTACACTTAATATAATACTAATTTTTTCTCTTTTTTGATCCAAGAACCATAGATTTTTGTTTGTGGTTGCAAGTGGCAATTTCTATTTTCAACGACAAGTCAGTTTACACATAGATTGTAAAAAGCGATTTGCACTTGGTATTTTTATAACTGTAATGAAAATGAATACATGTTGATAAGAAATCGACCTGGAATTGATTCAAATAAATTTGCAGAATTTGGCCCCATTGTCATCGCTGTCTCCGTTGCCTTGTAAATTTAAGTTCAAGCCCAGGTGATTTTGTCGATAGTGACTAATTGGTTTCGAAGTGGTGTCAATAAAATATTCGCTTTCGAGAGCGCCAGTCCAAGGGCGGCTATTCTTCAAAGTCAATGTGCTGTGTATTGATTCTCAGAAAACCACTAGAGAATTATAATAACCATGGCTGTCCAAGGCTGTTACGGTTGACTGCCCGTAAACAATAGTGTTACGCCTTGGCAGTACTCCAGAACAAACCTCTCCGGGTTAGAAAACAACACATTACACCCCTAAACAGTGTTGTGTCACCAAGACAGGCGCATAAATTTAATTTCTACCCGCAAATTCGGGCAATATATTAATGGCATACCGCAGAAGAAACAAAATTACTCCACGTCTGCGGGTTTTATTTAGTTTTGTCAAGAACTCCAGAGTTCGTTTCAAGAGATTTGAAAGCGTTTCAGCATTGTTGAAGTTCGAAGCCGTCAGACGTTTCCAATTTTAGCCTTATTCCTGTTTTATTCTCGTTCTAGTTGCTGTTTTACTTTGGCATTTTTCAGTTATTCTATGGATAGCGAGTGTGATATCAAGGACAGTGCTGCCGTTTATTTTTCACTTTTTTTTAAAGAAAACGTTGAAAATTCAAGAAAAGAACTTATTATTTGAGTTTCGGGAAAGGAAAATTCTGATTGACAAGTCATGGCGGAGCGGTATGACATTGCGTGTCAAGCGTGACATGATAATGGAGCGGTCTGATTGGTCAGTTCCGTTACTGATTGGTCGTGAGGCTCATATCTGGCCCGACCCTTTTGTAGCTCGCATCTCTTTTCAATCGTCCTGTGGAAACTGCAGTAAAATCTTTATTTTTGAACGAAAAACGGAACAGTTACTGCGACCAGAACCCCGTTGAATTGGACTAACCATTGGAGTCAAAGGAGCGAAGTTTCACGAGGTTTGCACCACGTTTTATAGTTTTTTATCTCCGTCTTGAAGCAATTGGTATTTCAAGCATCTTTGAATGTGTATGGCGTGAATTGTAAAATCTAGAAAATCTCAGGAAATTCCGAGTTTCTGTCGGAAGTCTTTTCATAAAGGTTTCACGGATGCAAATTGTTCATGGTGAACATTTTATAAGAGCGTTTCTTTCGGTTCGAAAGGCGAAAATCGTAATTTTACGGAGTGATCGACGAATATGTAATGTTATGAATAACAAACATTGCTGACCGATTTGAATTTCTAATTTTGTCACATTCGGTGAAAGATTTGTATATAGCTTATCACCCACGTAAAATCGGCTTTTTCCCCAAGAAACAACCTTACTCCAGCTGGAAAGTCGTAGTTGATAGTTTTCGTTGCCCCCAAAACAATTTCTCTTTCTTCAATTTCTCGTTGCTTGACGTCAATTTAGGCTTATGTTTTGTGTTCTACAGATTATTCCGCTTGTGAAGTTTTAACCTTCGAGACAAATGGTGCAGTGCTTTTCTTGTGACAGGTAGAGGTTAGATATTTGTCCATTTTATCTACGGTAATAAGTTCTTCATATTACTCTTCGACGCCGCCAAGTGACCTGTGAACAATTTCAAGCGCTTTCAAGTAATATCCTGGGTGAACGTTAGTTGGTGTCTCGCAATAAGAAAAACATTTTACAGAACAGTAATTTGTAACTATTCTCCCAATAAAATGCGTCCCTGCATAATTCTCTCAAATTTGCCGACAATTGATGGACATGATAAACGATCGAGTTATTAAAATGTGTTGATATTTTGTTTAGATAACTCGGGATAACTCGATACATGTTTGCAAATCTTGCATGTCGGGGGCCCCATATGTTCGCGATCGTCCGCTTGAATAAAACTTTTAGAGTTCCTGCCATTATTTCAGCTGTTTCCATTTATATTTTTATATGTGGTACTCGAATGTGACACCTTATTATTCCGAGCGGAACTTTTTACTGGAGTAAAATAGCTTGTTGTTTTCTAAACTTCATCGATTGTTCGGGCGAGACACTGACGTAAGCAAAGCTTTTGATAAAATTCAAATCCTTTTATAAGCCCAGACCACGTCACAACTCCATGCTTTTAAACTCGTTTGGTATGTCCCAAAACTACCATTAACGCGATTAAAGGATTTAACCCTTCTAAAATGAAGGTTTGCGACACGATTCTGGCGATCGCCTTTCCATTACTGATTTTTTTGTTACGTCCACCTGTACTATTTTTAAACCCATTTTCATAGAAAAAAATCTTGCTAATTTTACACATGCCTTCTCGATCCGCGGACGATAATCATTTTAAAAAAACCCCGCAAGAAACTGGATTTCGTTTCGGTACTTCCTTACGGTTCACACTGTGAAAACAACTTAACGTGAAGTTATTAGCTTTCGCGTTTTGATAAAGCGATCAAACATTGCGCGATATTGGTTATCTACGTTGTCGCTCAGGTAAATCTTTTGTGAAGTATTGTCTTCTGTGTTTTTCCCAGTGGTAGGCTTGACTTTGTTGCCCCCTCGTTTATTTGAACAGTTGGTGCAAAACTGATCGACCAATGAAATGCCCTCTTTTGTTCTCTTCACATGATAACCATTGTTAATTGTTCTTGAGGGTCTTTGTATTGTAACTTTTGTATTCCAAGCAAACCTTCCACCTTAGGAATCAATGCTATACTGTGAAAATGACATGTAATTTTAATATGGGCTGTCACACATTTTAGATGCATTGGCTAAGAACGATTTTTTCGTGTTTTATGTAGTTAGCGTAGACAGAGAAAGAGATATTGAGTGCAATGAGTTGTGAAGTGAAGCGTGGCCTCCTTAAGTGTGTTTATGAAGTGACCTGTGACAAATTTGCATTTATTTTTATAAATATTTTAAACAGCATGTTTTTACTAATCATAGTAACTAATAGTTTCAACAAAATAGGTTATTTTTTTCTTAGCTGTCTTGTATACCATCTAATTGTGTGAACATTTTTGATAAGTGTGTTCGAGTTGTGAGATGTTGCTTTCGCATTTGTTACAGCTGAAGTGTGCCATCCTGTGTATTTTTTTATTTATTTCTGGTAACAATAATTCTTACTGGTAACATGTGGCAGGGTTTAGTTTAAGAAAAGTATAACATCAAGTGCATGTGGTGAGACAATAATTGACATGTTTTAATTTCGGCCAGGTGTGTTTGGTTTATCTCTCTGGTGTCTTGTGTGATGTGATACAGACATTTACCTCACAGGGCTGTTTAACCCCAAAATTTAAATTCTCCTACTAAGGCCAATACATTTCAAGGAGGTGCAGTGATGAGAATAATGACAAACATCAAGTGGATGTCTCAATGTAACTCAAAATTCTTTTAATCAATGAGAAGAAAAATCTGCAGATAAGAGGATTAGCACTGCTATGTTTTTATTTCACGCTTTCATCTCAAATAAAAGGACACTTGCCAAGGAAGTAATTTGTTATAATCAATGCAAGATATCTTTAGTAATAAATATGCAAATTATATTTTTTCTGTGTTGCTGATACTATACTTGACACCATATCAATAACAAAGAATAACATTTTAGCAATGCAAGGTTATCATTGTTCTTAAGAAAACAAGCACTATTTTGCACTATTTTTAATAAATAGTTTTCTCCACAATTGAAGATTGCATCATTAGGCAGTTTAGATCTCTAGTGAATTTTTTTTGTCTGTAAATTTGCATGTTTTAGTGACATCTAACAGAGGTATAATTAGCTCCATAAATTAGCAAAAAAATATTGATTCTGTGGCTTTGTCTCTCAGGAAACTGACGAAAACAACTTAAACAAAGGATTTCTTATGCTTAGCCACACAACTCTAGTCAACAATCAACATCACGAAAATATGGAACTCTCCCTTAGCAAAAGTTAGTTTAGTGGTCCATTATTGTTAATATAGTGCTTAGAGCTGTTGAAAATTTCAAGCATTCAAATGGATGTTTATTTGTAGGCTTGATATCTGAGGATAGGAAATGTCTTGGTTTGAATGAAGAAGCAACTGGTAGGCTGGACTAACTTCAGGCACAATCCATTCAACCAAAATTTCCGGGTTGAGGTTCGAAATTTCTTGGTATCAAATGGATTGTGACAGGTCTGGACAGTCTCGTTCCATTCCCCTGCTCATTTAAAATGGAGGATATTGGATCACTGTTGCTCGTATAAGAGCTAGATGATGATTTTGATGGTGATATCAATGATATTGTGTGAGCTCTTTCATGCATAGTAATTTAACCGGTATAACGGGTTATTTTGAGCAGACCATCCCCAGATATTTGCCGTATGAGTTCAAACACCACTTTCGAATGATGAAAAGAACATTCCAAATTCTCTCGGGAAATAAATCGTTTTTAAGAGCTGTTAACAGCCAAAACATACACTTGGTTTGCGAATTAGCGAAGTAGTAAGTGTTTTCCTCCATGGTGTACATGGAAAATACCGAGGTACTGGGATTGAGAATGGGTCGGAATGGTCTAATGGAACGGTCCATTTTGATCAGACCGGTACAACTGGGAAAAGTGGTCCACCTTGAAAAGTGGACCGATTTTTTCAAAACTTTTCAGGTTGGACTGAACCAATCCATTCAGTTTTAGACTGAAATTTCCGGAAATTTTGGTTGAATGGATCGTGTCCTTTGAAAATCTTTCACTTCACATAAAACATGTTCAACTTGATAATATATGATCTCTGAACTGAGAGAGGAAATGAGACTTTGTTATGAAATAGACGCCTTTAGACATGCTCAGAACTCAATTTCTAAGTTAAATACAGTGGCCATTAGTACAGTATGGACACTTTTGATTTTCCATTCTGATGGTGAGGATTATTTGTGACTTAATATGTTTTAAAACATGTCTTATTGCTAAGGAAGGAAGAGCTGTATGTTAATTATTCCAATGGAATACTGTAATTTATCTTGCATGCAGCTCAGTCCATTAACTTGTAAAAAAGACACACACATTCAATATTTCCTCAATGTGGACCTCATATCACTTAACATATATACAGATTTATGATTAAAAATTAATCGTCTTGATCTCTGTCTTTGAATTCCTTTAGAATTATGAATCATTAATCAGTGAATGTATGGTCCAAGACTCGCTGTAACAGACAGCTAGCCGTGGTGTTTAAGTGATGACAGTATCAGTTGGTGTAACATCTTGTACACCTCAGGCTAAGGATCTAGAAAAAGTAGAAAAGGCTCCACACGGAGATAACTTTGATAAAGAAGGAGAAGACTTGAAAAATGACATGGCTATATGTAATGGGCAAAGAACAGCTGATTTAAACTTATCTTCAAGAATTGTTGAAAATATTGAAAATGCATCCAGCAAGGTTATCTGCTCTTCTGATGTGTACTCTGGACCCTCCAAGGAGGATGCAGTTGTGACTAATCAAGTGGACACCCTTGAGGTAAACAATGTGTGTGTCAATCCAAGTAAGACCATGAAGCAAGGTCGTGTGGTCAGTCGTGGGAGAAGGAAAAGTGATAACAAGGAGTACAACCAAAAGTCTCAAGGTGGTGGAAGAAATCGTGGACGGAAGATCTCCAAAGGCACTAGAGATTACGAGAACAGTTCAAGCAATGGTGGTAATTCTGGAGCAGATGGCAATGGAGAGGATAATGGTAGTGACGATGATGATGAAGATGATGATGCAGATGAAGATGATGACGACGATGATGAAGATGATGATGATGAGGCAGAGGATGATGACGATGATGAGGATGAAGAGGAAAGTAAAAATGAGGACGAGGATGATGATATCTCTTTAAATGGAAATGAAAAGAATGGGAAGGAAACCAAAATCAAGCAGGAGCCGTCAGATGATCAAGAGGTACTGTACTGTTACTGCATGCTCAGTTCATGTGCATAAAACAGGAATTGAACTCCAATAGACCACATTCATATTCCTGGTATTGAACTGGAATAGCTTGCAGCTGAGGAGCTAATGTGGGAAGTCTTTTCAAATGCAAATGACATTTACCAGTATCTCTTTTTCATGATATTCCCCTGCTTGTGCCTCCATTGCAAGCTACTGTAGTTCCAGTCCATTACCAGGAATGTGAATATGGTCTTGACTGTCAATGTCTGAAATATTCTTAGTAGTCTTATGTACACCTACAGTGCAGTCAAGGCATTTCTTCATATGAATGAACAGGGATGGGACCAAAAATTATTCACTGTGTCCATAAAGCTGGGATAGACTAAGCACACTTCTTTTAATTGCTCAAAGAACCAGAAAACAATAAGACATGTATAAGAACTGTTGTGTATTCTATTTAAGTGTTTCTTCCCTGAGACATTTTCCTCTTGCATGTACATGTACATGGGGGTGTTCTTTGAAAAGAAAACAGGAACCTTACCAATCCTTAGTTAGGGCAGAGATGGATAAAAGGATTGCAGGGCATTGTTAAACCAAGGTGGTTTTTGTGTTAGAGCAGTTTTCAATTGAGTGTTGCAAAACCAAATCAATTACTTACCAATTAGACTACTCAGCCAATCTCAAACTGTAGTAAAACCAAAAACAAAACTAAACTAATTGCCTGATTACTTTCAACATTCAATTGAAAACGGCTCTAAAAATCTAGAAAGCTTTTAAATTGAAGCTTCTTGTGTCAATAGACATCAATCAATTTGCCCCATCAGATGTTTCCTGCTGGACTACAAGGATTCATGACAGGTTTGGATGGTAATATTCCATTAGCCAATCTTCTAGAAAAGCTGCCCAACTCAGTGTGTCAAGGAGATGAGAACAGTTCATCGCCTGCAGCTCCTGGTGCCCCTGTGACTCTCCATGGGATAGTCTGTCATGAAATTGGAGGTAAGAGTACTAGCTGGTTTTTGTCAGTCATTTGATTACTAGGTCTTGGCCTGATTTGGTTAAGGGATAATAATAGTGACTGTACATGTAGAATCAAAGGTTAGTAAGACATTTTTTTATACTAGTTTCACATATAATATTATTGTAGGTTTGACTAATGATAACTTTCAGGTGTATGATAATCGTCCATTCTGATGTGTTGCATGATGTATGTTTATTTCAGGAGTATTGGTTGTTAATATCAAATGGAGAAACAAATTTTATTGTGGCTCTCTGATGGATTGTTCAAGACATGCCTGGGCCAGTCCAAGGTAATGAAATAATTATGACATTAACTTTGTGTAACTGCAGTTTTCAAAATTACAGCCTCAAAAGTGAATTTTCAACTGACTTTGAAAAAGGTGCATTTATGTACATTTGGCATGTTACCCAGTGACATTGTCACTGGCACCACTTGTCACAGAGATAGGACTGTAGTCTTAAGGTACCATACATAAAAATTATACATCATCACTCTCACTTCTCCCTGCATACTCATTCACTCAATACTTTTTGTGCATTATTTTGTGTCCTTTTGCTACAGATTTCCAGCCATGGATGGTGGTGAAAATGAAATGAAGATGGGTGGAAAAGGTGTGAAGGGAAAGAGGAGACAGAAAAATAGCTCAGTATCCTCGTCTGCAGGAAATGCCAATAAAGAAGGTAACTTTGACAATTTTGGAACTGAACACAATAGTTTTTCCGAAGTCGTGTTTTCTTTGAAACCTAATTTGTTATAATACTGTGAATTGCAGCCACACCTCTGAAGCACAAACTGCGTGGGCGAAAGAGGGGAGTGTCGGGCTGCCCTCCTCCAAAATCCCAAGGGTTTAAAGGAATGGGAAAAAGAAGGTCCAAAAATATGGATGATTATGATGATGGCCCACGCCCTGGAAAGCGAAGCTGTACAATAAAGACAACGGTATCACCTCAACCATCTCCCACCTTGATTGAATGTCCTGAACCTGGTTGTGACAAAAAGTACAAGCATATCAATGGATTGCGCTATCATCAAGCACATGCACACTTGGAAGAGGTGAGTGGATTGTATGAAGTGTTGTATATGTTGTAGTTTAATTTTCAGCAACGTATTTAAATTGTAAAAAGGGAATTGTCCAGCTGCATGTAACAAAGATGTTCCAGTGAGTCAGATCTGACTTGTTATCAAGCTTTGGGTTAGGTTTATGAGTAGGTTTGTGATGAAGTCGGGCATTTTGTAGATCAAAGAACTGAACATGCCTTTAGATTTTCTTATGATTTTGAACTGTCCCACTATGCTGTTGCAAGTAATTTTTCAGAATGTTTTACCGAGAAAGTTGGTACAGGTAGCTTGTCAGTTCACAAATGTTGTGCTTTTTCACTTCTTTTCAATCTAGTCCAACCAATCAGATGAGAGATCTGCAAGTACCAGTCCTTCACCTGTAGAAGAGTTCAAAGAACCTGATACTAAGCCAGGTTTCAAAGGAAGGACGTCACGTGTCAGTGCCAGAGCAAGGAGTGTGTCTCCATCGCTAGCTGCTGCTCTTGCTGCCATTAATGAGAGGAAGAATGATGCATCATCCAGAGTATCAGGTGGCAAGAAAAAGGAAATCACTGAGCCATGTGTGGATTTGTCAAATGCAAAGGAAGGTAAAGAATCCAATTTGACCATTCCTACAAATGAGGAAGACAGTGCTATGGATGACACTTCTGTATCATTTGTAGAAAGCTCGGATAAATGTCAACAGGCTTGTGAACATGAGATCAGGAAGGAAAATGATAACCAAAAAAATGTTGATCAAGCCAAACACATTGATTCAAAGTCTGGCTTTAAGCCTGTACTAGAAGAGCAGCAAATTGCAGTAAAGAATTTGGAAAAGGAACAGGTTAAGGACTCTACAAACTTGACAACATGTACAAAAACCACAGCTGAAGTACTAACAAGAGAAATGCCAGACACTAGCACAGTTGGAATAAAATCTGAGCCTTCCCAGGGCAGTCAAGAGGTATGGGAAACTGCAGTTATTGACTGCGGAGTTAGTGGGCCAAATGGCAGTGGAAAATCCCATGACATGGAGACAATTAGTATAAGTCAGGTTGAGGACATGGAGAAAGCTCTTGCTGAAAACAACTTCAGTGGCAAACAGTCTGACAACCAGCTTAGTATTCCTGGTATGCAGCCAGTGGATTTGCGGCAGGCTGTTGACACTGGAGTAGGGCTTATTAATCAGCTAGGCATTGAAGTTGAGGACATCAGTGAGAATGAAGAAGACATTGATCCTGGCCAAGGTAAAGGCTACTTTATCACAATTTAGGGTTTCTAAATGATGATAGTGCATTGTAAGTTATGATTGAATGCTTACTGAAATAAGAGAGCTAAAAATGTATACAGTGCTTACTGTAGATGTTCAGCGTCAGGCCATATGACTACTGCATACCAAGTAACAGTGTTAATTTCTGATATCTACCTAGTACATTGTACATGTACTCTTCTTACAGTAGTAGGACTGAATGTCCAAAAAGTTTTGCCATCGTCAGAGTAACAGATCGAACATGAATGCTAGTCTGCTATGTGTGATATGAGGTGCAATGTGTTGTTCCAGAAAATATCCATACCCTTCCCATGGAATGTTTTAAGCTTGGACCCTCCCCCGCCACCCCTCTGGAAATTCCACTTAAGTGCCATTCTTTCCTTCAAAAATTTGGGCTTTTGAAACCCCCCTCCCCCTTGGAATTTCTGTTAACCTTCCTTGGGGTGGGTATGGATATTTTCTGGAACTACACAATAAGACTCTCTTGCCCTGAACACAAACATGCCATAAAGATGTGATTGTATGAAAGGGGTGACCTT
>Ga0126339_10001423_pt1 | contig 16184 bp, 8 predicted proteins | sample OrbTmetagenome_2_FD_92532 | JGI IMG/M metagenome (GOLD analysis project Ga0126339, IMG submission 92532) | Coral microbial communities from Petempiche,Puerto Morelos, Mexico - Orbicella T R C metagenome | ecosystem: Host-associated > Invertebrates > Cnidaria > Coral | place: Petempiche,Puerto... | reverse complement strand
TTGGAAAGATTTAAATTTATCCAGTGTTTTGTTTGGCAAAGCTCTCTGCCTCCACCCCGACTGCGAGCGTGTTAGTGATTTCGCCGCTCAACAGCATCGTCTAAGTCAGCGAATATAAATTCATTGAGCTTGGCCTTTCTGCCATCATTTGAAAGATTGAACCGGACTCTCACTTGACGCCAGACATTCACCTGAAATTTTCCGCTGCTATCGGCAAACATTTCACCGCAGTTGGATGATCTCCTATGTATAATGTATAATGTATAGTGTAAATTCTCGGTTGAAACTCTGTTGAAATTTTCACAATAACTTTTAGACGTAGCGAAAATCGTTACAAGAGGCCTCATTCGCTGTCTTCTTTTTGAAACTTCTTTGACAGTTTCACTGAACGAACACTGGACGAAGATATACTTCTCACGGCATATGTTTTTGCCTGGCTACTTGAAGAGTAGAGTAGAGCAATTTTATTCAGATCTCCCGGGGCTATTGATAACAGGTGATAATAAGAGGACGTCAAGATGAGAAATCCTACACCGAAAACTCACTCGGCCGTGAAAGGGCAAACTCTTGGGCTTAGGCGGTTGTCCCTCCTTTCGCGCGCTCCTAGCCCCCAGGATTTCGCACGGCCATTTTTTTCTCGTGAATTTCTTTTGCGTCATGCATGACGGACTAAGCGAAAGAGGGACTACTCGTAGTCTACTGGCAAACAGATCGGAAAGTTTGCTTTGATAATGGGCTACTGTTCTAAATGTCACATTTACCACTTTGCTTAGATCTATCACAATGATTTTGCCAACTCTTTGGTCATTTAACAACAGTAAAACTATACCTAAGATTTAATGATACACAAAATGTTTTAGAACAATACAATAAAGATACTATGAGAATGAGTGAAGGAAGAACAAAATGCAGTTAGCTTTGAGCCAATTTCCCAAGACAATCAGGGCTTGAAAAAAACTTGAATTCAAGTGTGCCCTTCGGACAAGCAGCTCTCAAAGTTTACTTGTCCTGGGCAAGTCTTAGTTCACTTTTTTATAATATACCTAGTTGGCAGACAACTTGCCTGGGCCCTTGCCCACTGGGCAAGTGAGAATGAAAATTTTCTTGCCTGGTGGGAAAATCTAGTTCTCCCAGACCACCAGACGGCACTTTTTTTTCTAGCACTGACAATGACGAAATTTGGAAACACTTGCTAGACCTTTTCAATTTGAAACCACCACATACTATACAGTTGTGCATTCATAACCCATTACAGGCTGAGCAGTCAATTTATGACGTCAGTGATTTCTAATAGGGCTTGACAATTATTTTTATACAATCATGGGAAATCATTACTCACAAACTATTATCAAAATATACTAATATAAGCTACAAAAATCAACTGGTTTACATGAATTCAAGGTGTGGGTTTTTCTTATTGTAAAGCCCCCTTAACGGTTTCATCTGTCCACCATAACAGTCTCTTTTCTATTCAAATATTTTGTCTCTACTGGGATTGTCACAAACATTTGAAGTACGCAGCTTTATTGTTGGATTTGCAGCCAATTTTGCCTAGATAAACCAGATTATTGGACGTATAGCATCACTGTTACAGCTTGCTCAAAGGAAAAAAATTGGTTTGCTTTGCACGCTGACACTGCCGGTTTTAGTCGTGGATTCAAAAAGTAAACACTTGATGATGAATTTGATGATCAATAAAACCTCAAGAAGTTTCCCTCAAGGTACATTCCTTCCTGCCTATTCTTCCTGGGGAAAACATGTTGTTGAAGTATGCAAGTTTGTTGCATTTTTTCAGTTATCTCCACCATACAGTTCAATTTTCTTTAACAGCAAAGAAATTGAAAGCTACAAAAATAAGTGATAATTATTATCACCACATGGTCATATTTTTTCATACACAATGCAAACCAGTGTTCCATTAGATCGCCTGGAAAAAAAATCCATTCCAACAATTTCATTGTCCGGAATCAGTAGTAGTGCGGCAGAACTCTTCATTTAATAAATGAGTTTATTTGATACCGGGGTCATGTTCCTGTTAAGTCACCGTCAAACATAAATTAAGGGTGGCATGATGGACGCATGATGTCCGAAATGGACCTGGAAGACAACTTTCAATATTGTGGGCCAGAAGCAGTGAACCGCACAGAGGACAGAACACAAAATATTATAATTAATTATACAACGTATTTATTTATCATGAAAGATAAAAATGTCAATAATTTAACAATTGGGTTACTTAACTTAATTCCAACCTCTTAGGACGAATATGGTTAGAGCTGTGCTATAATTCTAAAGTATGCTTTGGCGGGAATCCAAATAAAACACCAATATATTTTATGTAGCCATTATGTTGTCCTTTCACATTAAAAACTCCACAATCACGCTACAAATATGGCCACGCAAGATTCTTGAAATGCAGACGCGATTTTGAATGTTTAGAATAAAAGAAATCATGTTGAAAGACTTGTAATATATTTTTAATTCTATACTGTCAACGATCAGTGCTTCAAAATCGCCCAACGATCACGAAATTTTCCGACTTCCTCTTTTGTTTTAGCTTACACTAAGCTTACCCAAGGAGGTAAAATTTTTCGAAAGGTAACTTACGGTGAATGTAAAATAGCTTCGCGATCTGTCTTCGAACGAAATTAATTTCATCTCGTTTCACACAATTTTTTTATTCTTGCATCAAAGGGCGCCAAAATAATGGCGGTAAACGAGTCTTCGAAATCAAGTTTGCGCGCTAGAAACACGCGTCCAAACGATGAACGTGCGAAGAACTCACAATTTTTTTATTTTCTTCGCTCTAGAGGAACAATTGTGTTAGATTAATGAAGATTTAATGGGACCTTACGGCACTACGGGCTGGTTGTGTGAAGATCTGGAATAAAATGCTGTCGCAGCATGTCCCGCGAGATTAAGGGAGCTGCGATGGAATTTATTCGTCGTCCCGCGCGAATGCCTTTCTCACATGAGATAATTTCCCCTTTATAGTTGTACTTACTTCCACTGAATGCTATTCTTTGATTTCTTCTCTATCAGTCCGATTCCTTCAAGAACATTTGTAATGTCGTAAATTCGTCGCTTTTGTCGTACAGCTAGAGTATCTGCCGCCTAAAATCGACAAAGGTAAACACTTCAAAAGGTGAATGCTAAATGCAATGGGGGCACAAAGGAAAGCCAGCCGAACACGAAAATCTCTTCTTTCGCGGGTTGGTAAACCCGGATTTTTCCATATACTCACCACTTTAAGATCTAAGACACCATCCTTGGCTTCTTGTAGTAAACTAACGAATTTTGTCGTCAACAAACCGAGAGATTTTTCATGTCTGCTTGGCGTTCCCGGAGAACCGAAATCCGCCATGATAGCCGAGCTGCATGCTGCAGAAAGACAGTGCGTTGATGTGATTGGCTAATAGTGAAATTTAAATAGTGCGCCCGTTGGAGTCCCCTTTGATGCGGTATTTTGAGCCGGGGAGGGCTACTGAGATATTTTTTCTTGTCGTATTATTTACCATTTCTCTGCAATTTTAATGACTGAAGAAGATCTTTTCAAATATGATATAGAATATTCTATCCACAAAGGAGAGGATTTTGCTTAAAAACTCTTGAACGGAACAACTATGGAAGAAAGAAAATCTAAAGTTTCCCCCTACCCATGTTGGTTTACTCGGCACTTTTTCGTTACCAGGGTCCCAAGACAGAGTCGTCAGTTTTTTCCCGCGCGCGGGTTTTTCTGGGGACCGCACCTCAAGGTCAAGGCGAATTTCGAGAAGTGCTTCTCTATTTCTCTTAAAATATCAACATTTTACAAGTTTAAAAGAACGTTTAAGGTACAGTTCAATTTTCATCTTTTCATAGCCAGGTTGTAATTCTATTTTTAAGCCTTTTTTGCCGAAGGAAAACCTTTATTTCTTCTCGGCAGGAGGGGGTTTCCCTGTTTTTTTTTTCGGAGCATGTCTGATATGATCCAGGTAGATCATTAACAAATTCAGCTTTTATTACAGGTCTGGAAATTTTCTGGGGAAGAAAGCGGAACAATTAACCATTATTTCCATTGTCATTTTCCCATCTGAATATTTTTCCAGGAATAGTTAGGTATAGGCCAAAATCACCAAATGAAAAATAGTCACATCAGATTATTCTAATTTCCCAATGTAAATAAACAGTATTGTTGGCACATGTCAGGAAATGGTCAGGAAAAAAAATTCTTCAAGGTGAGGGAGAAGTCTGAGAATTTATTTTTGAGTCCGGGAAAATTAACATGAGTTTTGAGGAAAAGTCAGGGAAAATGGAAATTAACTCATAACACTGCTGATCAAGTGTGATACATTGAATTTAAATAAACAAGGTTTCAACAACAACAACAAAAAAATTAGAAAAACATTTTTGAGATCAAAGTGACCTGATACTTTAGGTCACTGTGACCTCAACAATATTTTCCTTACATTACCAGTATCAGTAATATTAATGGTGCTGAAGTACGCATTATGGCTGTATAGGGAGGCTGGAGGCTGCTACCAGGTCCTGGGGGTGCTATATAAGGTAGGGTTTTCAGCTGTTTTGGTCATGAATAGGGTATCGATTTTGGCCATTTTGGTTATAAATAGGGTATGTTATTTTGAACTCTAGTCTTGAACTGGGTATGTTTTTTAGAATAAGCCATAAATAGGGTAGGGAAAATTGCAGATTTTGGTCATAAATAGGATAAGGGTTTTGGGAAGTGGGCCACACACCACCACCCAATTTTTCTGGGAGTACCCTCTCCCTTGGTTACCTCCAGAATTAAATTCACCGAGACAGACACCCGAGTGGAGAGAGGTACTGTGACAGTAATGGGTCTTGCTCAAAAGCCCAAAAGAATGACTATGCCCAAGCCTAGCCCATATAGCAAGTGTTCCCCTACAAAGAGCAAAGCTCTTTGTATCAGAACACTTGCTATGCAGGCTAGCTCAGGGCTTACATTGTCATTTTCCCATCTGAATATTTTTCCAGGAATAGTTAGGTATAGGCCCTTACTCAATCTAGAATCCAGCCAAGCACACTAACCATCAGGTCACTGGTCACCAAAAGTGATCACCCAAGACTAAAAATCAGAGCCAGGTCACTCATCCTAATTTTCTACTCTAAAATAAATAATTATTTTCACTTTTTTTAGCTTGTGATTGATTGTGTTTTTCCTTCTCTTGAATAGAATGCTAGTCCATTATGGTCTAATGCTCTTGACGTATCTCTTAACTAATAGCCTTTACAGTCCAATTCCTGAGTCAAGCGAGGGATAGTGAGAGTGACGTTCCCTTTCAAAGGGCTGGCAAATGGTCTTCTGTCTGTAAAATGCATGCCCTGCAGAACTGAAGTCAAATTTCATGGCGTGAAGCCATCTCAAATTGTGTAGTTTCAGAAGAAAACATACTTTGCCTTTGAAAGTCATCGGAAGTTCCAAATGGGTGGAGGTCTTTTGCAATGTAAAGAAAGTCCCGGGTTGACAGAAAAGATATTAGTCTCACATTTACCATGTCACACCTTTAAATCATAACCGGTGTTGCCAGGCTCTACCACTATATAGCTCAACCTCCCTGAGCCACTGGGAGTATAGAGAATACAATATAGACTAACAGGTCTGTTTTTTGTGCTCCTTCCCATTCTTCCAAAGACTCCAAGAATGTGTCGCAAAAAAATTGAGACAGCAAGACATGAAAATTTGACTAAAATTCAGTGAGACACCTACAATTTGAAGGACCATTTGCCACCCCTATAGAACTTTTGGCTATATTCACCATCTTTTCCTAAAAAAACAGACTATAAGCCCAGTAGAGTAGCTGGCTAAGACCATGAAGTAGATGGTGATTTCCCCTGCAGCTGACCACTTTTTGAGAAACCTGCCTGAAGTTTGGAAATGCCATTTATTAATTGCTATCTGGTACAGCTACGGTAAAAAACAAATTAAAAAAAAAAACAAAACAAAACAAAACAGGAAGTAACATATTATTACTGGTAAATGTTTCTACTCCAGAATTTGATAAATGCAAATGAGGACAGCAAGATCTGGGATGAAAGCTGGCCGTTCACCTCAGCTTATACAGTAAAGGTAAGGTTAAGTCTGCATAAGAGCCGAAATGGCCCATCAGGCTGGAGCTTATCCCAGTTTCTGTAGCATGAAGCGACTAGGAGTATTTCTGCTCCTCCCTGGATGGGATGCTAGTCCATCACAGAGTTACCCCCAGCATTAAATCTGCCAATACCCATTTATACAACTGGATGGAGAGAGGCACTGTGAGTGTCTTGCCCAAGAACACAACACAATTTCCCTGGCCAGGGCTCGAACCTGGACCGCTCAATCCAGAGATGAGTGCACTAACTATGAGACCGCCGTGCCTCCCACCAGCCGGTACAGTACAGCATCTTTATGGTTGATTTTACCGTGACAAACAATAGGGGTGTGGTAAATGGTCCTTAGAATTTTGCCAAGTTTTACAGGTCTTGTCACCTTCAATTTTATTGTCACATTATCAAACAGTCTCAATTTCTCTTGCAAGGCTGAAGAGCTCTTAACCTTTCAGAAAAGATGTTAATTCTCATTGACTCACAGTCTCCATTGTTATCAATTGCCATCCCTGAGTAACTATGGTCAGTTCATGATTAAATAGCTAAAAGAAAAGGGGTTTATTGTTATAGATCTACAGTAAATCCTTGAATTAGCGCCCAGGGTGCTTATATCAAATTTAGGAGAAGACGGGGGGCGCTTATTTTAAATTTCGGCCGATAGGAGGGGTGCTTATTCGAAGGAGGCACTTATTTGAGGGGGGGGGGCGCTAATTTGAGGATTTACGGTAATTATAATTGTACTAATTTGTGTTGGTCTCATGATCTTGAACATTTTTAATTATGCATTCTCTCTAATAAAAAAAAAAAACAAATAAATAAATAAATTACGAACAATATTTGGAGAGAAAGCCATGGTTTTTATGTGGGTTCTTTATCCTGGAATTGGAATTTAGAGATGTTGGTTTTGCAGAGGGAGGGAAACCAGAGTTCTGTAGAAAAACCCTCAAAGCAAGGTGAGAACCAACAACAAACTCAAGCCACTTATGGCACCAGGCCAGAGTCAAATCTGGACTACATTGGTGGGAGGCAAGCTTGCGCTCTCACCAGTGTGCCATCCCTGCTCCCCTGTTCCCATTTGATGTCCCAAAGCTTCCCTCCCTATAAAAATATCCAATGAACCTCTTTGAGTAGGCATGTAATTTTTTGAAGCCACAAAAACGTTTTTGCTCTCTCGAGCTCAAGTTCTCAATTTCTCTTTCATTTTCTGCTATCAAAGTCAGTTGAGTTTCTGTATAATTATGCAAGCTGTGAATAAAGTAGACTCAAAGTGGCAAATGGCAGAGGCCTTATATACTCTGCTGTGAAGTAGACTTTCCCAAAGAGCTTTCTATTGTTATAATAATTTATTAAATTTTCGTACATGTTTACCACAATAGCCATTCCTTGAGCCCACCTCTCCTCTCACTTGGTGATACAATCTTGTGGCTTGGCTAGGGAACAAAGCTAGGTCATGTTGTATTAGAAAAAATACACATTAACCAAATGCCTCCATTTCCTCCTCTAATTTTGTACACACTGTATCTGCTGTGACCATTGAAATTAAACCAGCCTTGAGGGAGCTCGGTTGTTATACCACATGTGACATCATCCCCTCTTTCATGCCAGAAGATGTATTTGATCATCAAGTGATAAAATGGAAAAGGCCTTTTTATTTTAATTTATTTCATGCACAACAAATTACTTTACAATAACGTAATAAAAGGCCTTTTGAATTAGCCTAAATGAGCACCATTGCATGATAAATTTAGCTACAGGTAGAAGCCATAAAACTATAAAATGTTCCTTCCAAAATCAAAGATACCTTGACCCTCTCTACCAGTCAAGAACAAATTATACCTGTTGTACACATCCAAGTTGGAAATGAAGCTATTGGCCCCAAAATAAGAGAGCTAGTCTCCTGTGGCATTAATGGCTGCAATCAGTCTTGGGAAGTCAGAAATTTGCACCTGTACACCATTACTAGTGGCTGCTTTTATAATCCCAAGAATCGACGAGTTAAATTTGCTTTGATGTGGCAGTTATGCTTATTTAAGGGTGAGGTGCTTATTAAATGATCATAAAGAAACCTTTTAATTAATTAACTCTCATTATGGTTTTCCCCAAAACGACCAGGAGTTTAAGCCTTGTCAAATAAGTGCCACCTGCAAGCTCAAGCGTTTTGAATAACTTAAGTGCTGCAATGTTGTTCAGGTCAGTGGGTGACATAAGTCAGACAGACAGGTAGAGAGCAGTTTGTAGTCTAGTATTTTAGTGGTTATTGATAATTTTTGTCCTGGGTAGTGCTTCATGGGAGGTGTTCAATTGGGGAGTATTTTTTTAGTGCATGTATATACATTAGTCACATTCTCCAATGATAAATACTGTACATAAAATTCCAGTAAACCCACAGTGTAATTCTCAAAATAGGCTATAACTTAACGTAACGTCAAGGGCTTTGACCTTTATTTGTTTACCTCTTGTATCCGTCATTATGAGGAGGTTTCATGCAATAACCTCTGTGCTTCACATGTTTGTTTCCTTCCTCCAGCTTGAAACCAGTAAATGGAAAACATCTTTAGATAATGCTGGATGTTAATCTCAACTCATCTTCTATCAGCTCTTTTTCATTTTTCTTCCCTATGGCCTAACCACCCCACCCACCCATCCTCCACTCCATTTATAAGCCCAGGGTCTAGAACTGGAATTTTAGGTCATAACTTCTTAGTCCTCAAGTTCTTTACGTGTTACACTCCATTTGCAAAACCATGCTCAGGAGGCTGGGTTCTTAGAGATGATAACCTGTTAATAATATACCTTGGACAGGTAAACTGGTGTAGCAATGTGGCACATGGCAAAAAATGCTGTAGGTTGCATGGCAGAAAACTTGCAACTTTTTGACAGCTTATTTAACCTCAATTCTTCTCTTTCATTCACCTGCTGCAAAATATTAAGTTCAATAACTTTGGTATCCTTTGAAGGCAAGATTGCTTGAGAAACAATGATAATCATACCTAAGCAAGAACAACAACAAAAATTATAATAAATTCCTCGTGTAACATGTATTTTAAGCCATTGTTCACCACTGGATGATATACAGCACTGAAGCCAGAAAAAGTTCAGGGTTAAAGCAATGCAGTCAAACATTATCACAACAGTTCCTAAAATATAAGAAACTCATTTATTTAAAGGTACTACAACTACATCATTCCACATAAAGGGGGGAGGGAGGGGTTAGTCCTGCAAAGGGATATTCCTATCACTGCAGGACTATAATTTATTTCAAGCGAATACTTAGGAAAGGGAATTAGTAATGTTCCTCTGTTATTGCCGGGGATGACCATAAGGCCATCCTGCCAAATAATTTGTTTCCCACTGCCTGCCTGACTCATTCATAATGCTTTTGTAGTGATTCTTTCTGACTTTGTCTTCTTCCATGTTTGGGGTGTTCCCAAGTTTAACACACTTCATCTACAAGACTTACATCTTCAAGTGAACTTGACATCTAAAGCAGCCCTCATAGTGACATCTTCACTTTTAACAGTGATAGTGACTCGGATGCAAAAACGCAGTTATGGGAAGAGCATTTGTTAATTCTTCAATATTTCTCATGACCACTGTTCTTATAAGCAAGAGCACAATGGGAAATGAGACGTTTCATGGGGATGGCCTAAGTATAATCTTCTGGCACTTACACATACCACGGTTGAGTTCTTACAGTATAACCCCACTGAGCACTATCTACATACACAATTTAAGATTTCAAATTGGGTCAACTAAAAGAAAGCATTTATCAGAAGCTAACAATTAAGTCATTTTGGAATAATCATACATTCTATGTTAAATAATTTCATCGTCAAATAGTTTCAACGTATATTCCACAGTTACACCAAGTGTCTGGTTCAACCATTTGTTAACTTGAAGTAACTTGCAACTGCTATTGATTGACGCTGATTGTAATGACAGTTATTGTGTAATGATCTAGAAAATACTACTCAATGATGACTAAGGAGTGGGAGTGGAGTACAAAAACAACATCAGTTTATTCACACTGGCTCATCAAGTTTGAAACTTTAAATTAAAATTTATTCATTTAAATTTTGCACTGCAATCTCTTTACTGAGGAAGTATATGTGAAATAAATACATCTCTGTAATTCTACTTCTTAATTTACATCTCCAGCGTATATTATTATAATACTAATCATAACAATATTACAATTTTCTCAAATGTGATTGGTGCATAAACTGGTGTATTTTACTCTAATTAATCTGCAAAGTTGTAATCCAACAGTGTAATCAGACAGTTGGCTGTAATCGGACACCTGTAATCAGACAGTTACATGAGGCAATCATTTTAAGTCCGCTCCACTAAATCCACCAATCACAACATTGATTACAGTCACAATAGTAACCAATTAAAGAGACTGACTTTGTAAAATTGTGGAGGTTTAGATTCCAGTGACTGTTTTGAAAGAAACTTAACAGCCATTTTGCAAACTATTCCCATATTCTTAATTATGATATTTAAAAATGACTATTAAACGCTATTTTTCAAACTGGGAAATTGTAATGGTTATGATTAATTGGTAACAGGACATCGTGTCTGTAATCATACTCATGATTAACAAATCGGACTTCCGCTTTGCGGTCATCCAATTTTGTTAATCACTCGTATGATTACAGACCGAATTGGACTCCATGCAGTCCTATTACAATTATAAATGTGAATGCAATCACTTTCAAAATTTCTAGAAACTTTGTAGATTCAATCTCTGTCATTATATAACGTATATTTGCCATATAAACTCTTTGCACCCAGGATATAAATTCAGTTTATAAAAACTTACATTGATAGGCTATTAACATGTAAAAGTAAAAATATGCATAGTTTCTGATAAGAAAATATATTATTATACATCCAAGGTAAATAAAATGTTTCTGGACTATATGGTTGGCCATTTGTTTCAAAATTACAACAGGGAATGCATGGCTTTTTCTGCTGCGTGTACTTGTTTTGATACATTACGTATGGGCTTTGAGCCCATATATACGACCATTTAGATCGTGTACATACGCATTTTTCAAAGGGCCACATATTTGAGTAAACTCAAGCGTGGGGATATGCGAAATAAATGCCCAAATATACGCGTCCTACAAGGACCCATATATATGCGTGCTAAAATGCGCGTATATGTGGGTCTCGTAAATTACGTTCTATATGCTAGCACTAAATGTGTCTTTTAAGAGAGTGGCTGTTCATGTATGATAGCAATGAAAATTGCTTTAACTTAGAAATCGTCAATATGGTGGCAGAGGTAAAATGCCTTCTCTTGGTCTATCTGGTATTTAATGTTTGTTACTGCAGATCTCTGGTGACTGAACTTCTAGAAACAGTTACGTGTCTTTGGAATGACTGTTCAAGATTTTATCCTCACGCTGATCGTAACATGGCAGAGAACTTGATCGTTTGTTGAGACTGACGTGGGTTTCCCAATTCTGGTATCAGTATCAAGCTGGTTCATTTGTGAAGTAGAAATATCTATGTTCAGTGTCAGTGTGTAAGGGAAAGTTTTTTTCAAACTGACCCAGCAGGGTCTGCTATGAGGTGGTTCAATACCCTCACAAGGCATGTTTACAGTGTCAGGGGACCTAATTCTCTCTGGCACATTGATGGACTACACTGCCATTTTTAGACTTTAAGTTGTGCAACAAACAATTCTACTGCGACTGGGCTCCCTCTCTTCTTAGCTGCTGTGCAAAGTTATGGATTGTCCTCCAGAGTGTGTTCAGATGAAGGGGATGAAAATTTACGGGTAGGAAGAGCTATGCTATGGCACAGAGAATTTAATAGGGGAAGCAAAATTGCTGGGTTGTCTGTACACACCCAGTGAATTGAGTGTCTCTGGAGAGAAGTCTTCATTGGAGTCAGCCAGTTCTACTACACCCTGTTCTACCAGATGAAAGAAAATGGCATCCTGGAATCGACCATCATAATCGATCTCTTCTGTTTGCATTACATATTTCTTTCCAGAATTAACACCCAGTTAAACCTCCTAATTAAGGCAATAATCATTCTGTACGCACAGAGGGTCACTGGACTCCTCAACAAATGTGGGTGTACACAGTGATTTCAAAAGATATATAATACTGGAAATACTAGCTGTCAGGGACACATTTGATGATAACACCCAACCAGATGAATCAACTGGTTAAGACTCAATAGGACTTACACTAAAATCACATTCCGTTTCCTGAAACTCCCCTTGAGGTATTGATATTTCATATACAGTTGGCAAAGCCCTAATGGGAGGACTGAGGTGTATGAAACTGCTCTTAATGCAAACATTTTCCATTTAAGTAGTCAATGTTGCATTTGTCTCACTAGCGATTCTAGAGGTCATATCCTCTCCGCATTTGCTTGGGCACCTCTGTCCAATGAATCAACTAAACGATGTACAGAATAATCCACAACAAATCATGGCAATCAGCGTGAGGACAAAATCTTGACCAGTCATTCAAAAGACGCGTAACTGTTTCAAGAAGTTAAGTCACTGGAGAGCTGGAGCAACAAACATTACATAGCAGATAGACCAAAACAAGGCATTTTACCTCTGCTGCCATATTGACGATTTCTAAGTTGAAGTAATTTTCATTGCTATCATACGCTAACAGCCATTCTCTCAAAAGGCACATTTCATGCTAGTATATACAACATAATTTATGAGACCCACATACACGCGTGTTTTAGCACACGTAAATATGGTCTTTGTAAGACGCGTATATTTGGGCATTTATTTTGCACATCCCCGCACTTGAGTTGACACAAATATGTGGTCCTTTAAAAATACGTATGTACGCAATCTAAATGCTCTTATATATGGGCTTGAAGCCCATAGGTAATGTATGTAAACAAGTATACGCGGCAGAAAAACTCACATATACCCTGTTGTAATTTTGAAACGAATGGCCAACCATAGGACTACAAATACAATTGAGAAAAAATTGAGCAAGGCAACAACAAAGCCTGTATATTTATATTCTTGAATGCCATGTTGATTACCACTGCTGACAAAAACAGCATGGCAATAAATTTGTTTCGGTTATATTCTTTTGAAATCTAAAAGTTCACAGGTTCACACTTATCACTGCTACATCATTTGTTTACAACTTACTTATTGATGAACACAACAAAATAATTATGCATCCACGGTGATCACATCCTAATTGGATAACCGTGAGTAAATTTAAGTAGGCATGTTCCTACATTTGAAGAATGTTTTCGGCAAAATAATTACAGAATTAAACTATGTTATTGTTAGTTTGTCCTATTAAAATCTTAATCAAAACTATAACAAAATTCTCGAACGTGATGGGCTATCAGCTGCCCAATTTGAGCATTAATTGGACAGTGTACGCATCATGCTTGTAATTGGACAGTACGCGTCATTTTACGAACACTGTTGCGGTGCACTTTGTTGAGTAAACTGCTGTGTTTTTCAGCATTCATAACGACGTTTAATTGTTCAGCGCTCAATCAATGGTTTGTTTGTTTCTCGAATTTTGTCATAGTTTTGATTAATTGGTAATAATAATAACTTGTGATTAACAATTTTGTTAATCACTTGTATGATTATAGACCGAATTGGACTCCACTCAGTCCTATTACCATTATTAACCATTATATGTTAAACAACAATAGCACAACAATTATGTTAACATGATTACATCTGGTAACAATTTTACACATTTCAATCAGTCTTAAACAAATTATAGTACTAGTGAACAGAACTTGAAAAGTATTTGTTTCAATTACACACCAGCTTCATCATTCACTTCCCATGTGCTCTTTCTAATTCAGCATTGGTGTCTTGGGAATGAGACATTTTAATCAAACTAGCCATAATTCATGTTATGTCCACCGTACCACTGGCTTCATTAAAGAACAATATATTTCATCATTGCCACCATCAATCCTTCCCCTTGTGGGCAATAGTGTGGAACAATAACATGTCACGAGATTCAGACCATTTTTCTTTGCCTTCAGAGACAGAATTACTATATGGGTGAGGGGAAGTAATTAGTTAAGTTAAAATTTTCCAATGAAAAGTATTCCTTGAAGTTGTGTACAATCTAAGTAATATCACTGAGAAGCTTACAAACAATTTAGGGCTTCAAAAAGATCCTGAAATGCATATTTTTCTGCCAGTGTTCCTTAAATTGCAAACACAACTAGTATGCTAGAAATCCTCTATTGTGGCATGGGATCTTAATGCCTTGCTTGCTGACTCACGATGGCTGGCACAAAGGGCCACAGTATGAATATGTATCAAATGTTTTCTTCAATGTAATACATGTAATTGACAGTTAGATTATGAGCTCAAGATTTCTGTTGCATGATAGTTGCCAAGGGTGCAGCCCGAGTACACTATCACACATAGAAATCAAGAGTGAATAATCTGTTTATTGTTTTAGTATAAATCTACTCATTGTAGAAAACTTTATCTAAATCATCTATACTGACACTTTGAAAAAGTAAAGAAGCAGTTGCCATTTCTTACAACCCTACACTGCTAGGCTGCTCAGTATCTACAACAGAATAGATAGTGAGTAGCATAGCCAATCAGAGAACAGCATTTGTGATAGAACACAAGTACATTTGTACTAATTCATGTTAGAACAGATTTGTTAAGTTTGAAGTTATAAAGCTGTAACACTCCAAAATATTGAAGGATTCTCTTCATATAATTGAAATATCTAAAAATATACACAGTACAACTAACTGCTGTCAAAAGTACAATATACCTTGTTTTTCCTTGGTGAAGGGGAAAGTGAACGGTGTCTAGGAGGAGATTCTCCATGGAAAGAAAGTCTCAAACCACTATCCTCTGAGCAATCTTGCTGTGCCTCTTGTAAACGGTGTTCTTCCAAGAAATTGTCTCTCATCACTAAGCGTGACTGTTGTGACCTGTCCTTGGGAATTGGAATTGGTATCCCTTTCACTTCCTCTTCTACAACATCCTGTGAAGCAGCGTATTGCACCCCTATGGAATCAGTTGTTTTAACCTCATAAGGATTCTTGGTTTTCCTGTTTGAACCAGCAGCATGACTGCTGCTTAAGACAATGTCTTGTGTCACCACTTGCTGTCTGTTACTGTCACCTTCTGTAGTACACATAACAATGGAGGGATCGCATTCAGTTGCACTGCTACTAAGCAGTTCCCTGTCATCTTCATCGATTACAGAATGTAGTTTCTCAGCAAATTGCTTTGTTAGTTTAACATTAGACTCTTTCAAACCAGATGATCTGTTGCCACCCTGTTTGATTTCTTTAGTTTGCACGTCAGTAAGACCCAAGATCAAACTAGTCTCTTGAGGCACATTAGTACCTTTTGTCCGTCTAGGAAGCGAAAGAACAGATCTACCAGACTTCACAGATTTGTTGGACTTTTGAGAAGTGTTTGATCTGGCACTGTTTATCCGAGAGGTACTTATGCGCCAGTTCTCACTGAATGACCTCTGAAGATTTATCGAACTTGAAGAGGCAGCACAAAAAGCAATCCATGGGTCTTGCAAAGCCTGCTCTGCTGTCATGCGTTTCCCTGGATCTACCACAAGTAATTTATTTATGAACTGTTTTGCATGATCTGAAACATCTTTCCATGCCTAACAGGGAAAAAAAATAACAAACTTAATTTTGTGGTTACTTGACAATGTTACAAAAGTCAGAAAATATTCAGGGACAAAAAAATTCTTCAAGGCCAGGGAAAAGTCAGGGAATTTTATGATAAGTCAGGGAAAGCTGAAACCATAGCATGGCTGATTTATAGCATTGAAGGCTGGAAGAAACATTTCAGGGCACTGTGATCTCAACAATGTTTTCCTTACTGGAGAGGTAGCCAATCATTCTCAGAGTATATAGTATTGCTGTTAGCGGAGACTGGAGGCCCCTAATTCATCTGACATTTTTATTTATCTAGACAGGGAAAAACTGTACTTTTATCAGGGAAAAAGTGGTGACTTTTGAAAACTGATGTCTGTGGCATGCTTGAACCCTTTGATTCCTAATGGCAACACACAATCATGCTTGTTTTGAACACAAGC
>Ga0126339_10001421_pt1 | contig 16204 bp, 11 predicted proteins | sample OrbTmetagenome_2_FD_92532 | JGI IMG/M metagenome (GOLD analysis project Ga0126339, IMG submission 92532) | Coral microbial communities from Petempiche,Puerto Morelos, Mexico - Orbicella T R C metagenome | ecosystem: Host-associated > Invertebrates > Cnidaria > Coral | place: Petempiche,Puerto... | reverse complement strand
GCCCATCGCAGGACACGGACACCGCATCCGGGAACCGCCGACCCCCGCCAGGGACCCGCCTGCTGCTCGCCGAGGACACGGCCGCGAAGCGCCTTCTGATCGCCACCGTCTTGGAACGCATGGGGTTCGCGGTGGACGAAGTCGAGGATGGCCGCGAGGCGGTGCGCGCGGTCTCCGCCGATCCCAGCCGGTACGCGTTGGTGCTGATGGACATGCAGATGCCCATCATGGACGGGGTCGCGGCCACCCGGGCCATTGTCGCGCTCCCCGCTCCGCCGCCCGTCGTTGGCCTGACCGCCGACGCCATGCCGGAAAACCACAGCATCTATCTGGCGGCCGGCCTGCGCGATATACTGACCAAACCAGTGGATTGGGCGCGGCTGGAGCAGGCCCTGGTCACACACGCCCGTGACGTGGCATGGCACGCCGATCCGCCTGAGGCCGATCCGCCTGAGGCCGATCCGCCCAAGCCAGATATCGTCGACGCCATCCCGACGTCGCCAGCGGCGGCGACGTCCCGCCCGACCCATCGGAGAGCGGATGTCGACCAGACGGGCGTCGTGGCCACCTGCGAGGGGAACAGTCCCCTTGCCGTCGATGCTCCAAAGGGAAGCACCTTACCCCGAGATGCCGTTCAACAGACCGACGAAGAGGCCGCGCCCGTGTTCATGCCAACCAGCCTGGACAGCCTCAGCCTCCACCTTGGCGCCGATCGCATCGCACCCATCGTCCGATCCATGCTGATCAACATGGAAAGCCAGATGCAGACCCTTGGGGACGCCATCGACGCGGGCGACGAGACCGGCGCCCGGCGAGCCGCACACACCCTCAAAGGCCTGTCCGGGCAGTTTGGCGCCGATCGTCTGGCCCAACTGAGCGAACGCATGCAGGACCCCGTCACCGACGGCGAGACCCTGGCCAGTCTGCTTCCCGACGCCCAGGCAATCGCCGTGGCCACCCAGATCGCCGTCAATCAATGGCTCGACTCTCTCGCAAAGAACACTCGCACCGACGGAGGTGGATAAGCGACATGCAGGGCACCGACGCATCGACCAATCATACGCCGCAGCACTGCCGTGCCGATGCGCAAGGAAACCGGGGGCGGCATGCCCGTTCTACGTGCGTGACCGTCCCTGCGTCGGCTCTTCCCATTCTATCGCTTTCATCATCGTCAGTTTCGCGGTCCCCAGGTGCGCTTTCAAGGCGGCCTGCGCCTCCGCCGGTTTTCGCTGCAGAATCGCCTCAATCACGCGAATGTGTTCTTTCGCGGCGACAATGTTGCGCTCCCTTTCGTCGATCCTGTTCCAACGATAATGATAATGAAAGATTAGAGATATGATATCCTGAAAGTTCTCGATGAACCGATTTCCAGAGTATTTGTTCAGCAGACGATGAAAATAGGCGTCCAGCTTCGGAAATTCGAGATAGGTATCAGCGTCGTTTTTGACAAATTCCTGATGTTCCAACAGTATTCTGGTGATCGCTGGCCAAAAAGGATCGTCCTCCGGCAAAGCAATAAGTTTTTCGATGCAGCGCATTTCAAAAAGTACACGCACCTCGTAAACTTCTTCCACGTAATCTTTTGTGAACCCTTCCAGAATCCACCGACGCTGCGGTTCGTCGCGAATGAAACCCACACGACTCAGTCTGATAAGAAATTTTCTGACGGCCGCGGGTGATACATCAAGCGTGCGTGCAATAATGCCTTCGCTGAAGTGGGCGCCTGGGCGGATTTCGTTCTTGAAGATCCAATCCATGAAGCCGACTTCCAGGCTCTCCTCCACCGATAACGTGTCGCTTTCTGGAAAATAGTCGCTCTTATCAGGTTTGCGTATAACAGACCAGACCTCACCTTCGCTAACCAGTATATTTTGATCCTCCAACGCACACAGAATACGCCTGGCCGTGTTTCTGCTAACATCGACGCACCGTGAAACATCAGAAATACTAGAGAATTTCTGTCCGAATAGAATTCTATCTAGAGCTTCGTTGTACGACTTCTTAAAAAGCCGGTCCGATCTAGCCATTTGGTGTCCTTTTTAGCCCATTTTCGGGATTAAAGACATTTGACCACCGAACACCTCAATCTTACTCTTTTATGAATGTCCGACAAGGTTGGCCATCGTTCCAGTCAAGAGGTGGTGTTCGCTTTTTCTTGGTGGAGTGAAGTGACAATCATGTCTTTGGTTGTTTGCTGTCGTGGCCTTCCCGTCAACCGGTTCCGGTCCGGGCGTCCCGTCGTGTCGCCACCCTGAAGACACGTCATCTTGAAGACAAGGCGGTCTCGCCGGGCCATCGCGCCGCGTCTGGCGCGGCAGACAGATCCTCAGATCACCAAGGGAGGATGCTCCATGAAACGGCTCTTTACCCTCTGCGCGGGCATGTTGACCGCCGCATCTGTTCTTGCCATGACGGGCGATGGCGCGGCGCGGGCCGAGGACCCGCTGGTCATCAATGTGTCCTATTCCAACCAGCCAGGCGAGCCGGTTGATCAGGCCGTGACCTTCTGGGCCGAAATTCTGAACGAGCGGTCCAACGGAACCATTGAGTTGCGCCAGTTCCCGAGCGGCCAGCTTGGCGGGCAGGAAACCGTCCAGCAGCAGGCCCGGATGGGCGCGAACATCATCGCGATCTCTGACTACGGCTCGCTCGCCGATCTGGTGCCGGATCTGGGCGTGATCAATGCGCCTTACGTGGGCACCTCCGTTGAGCAGAAAGTCGACCTGATCCACTCGCCGAAGGTCTCGGCGCTGATCGGCCAGCTGGACGACCACGGCTACCATGCCATTGTCACCGACTTCTATTACGGCACGCGCCAACTGCTGTCGAAGACCAGGGCCACCACGCCGAGCGACATGAACGGCGTCAAGATTCGCGTTCAGAACGTCAAGATCGCCAACTACTGGGCGCGCGCCGTGGGCGCCGTGCCGACCCCGATGCCCCTGTCCGAGGCTTACACCGCCATGTCGCAGGGCATCGTCAGCGGCATCGAGAACCCGCCAGGCACCTTGTACGGCGGCAAGTTCTATGAACAGGCCAAGTACCTGATGCTGACCAACCATGATGTGCACATGACCCCCTGGGTCGTCGGCACCGCCTTCTGGAACAGCCTGACGGACGAACAGCGGACGCTCATCTCGGAAACCGGCCGCGAGATGTCCGCTTACGGCAGCAAGCTGATCGCCGACAGCGAACAGGACTACATCGACAAGATGGTGGCCGAGGGCGTCGAAGTCGTCGCGGTCGAGATGGGGCCCTACGTGGACAACGCCAAGGCGGTCATGGCGGGCGAGTTCCCAGAATGGTCCGGCGGACTGTACGAAGAAACGATGGAAAGCCTGCAATAGTACCAGCGGCGGATGAGTGTGACTCATCCGCCGCGCCGCACCGGCCCGCTCCCCCACCCGGCCACCCCAAGTATACTGCCCCAAGGAAACACTGGGGGGTGGCCGGGTGGGGAAGCGGGCCGGCCATGGACTCCAACGGTCATGGTCAATGACCGTTGGTATAATACGATAAGCGCGCGGCACCCCGGCCACCTGTCCTCAAGACATCCATACAGGTGGCCGGACCGTCGGACGATCGCGCAAGGGAGGACACACCATGGCACCGGCCATTTCTATCCTCAATCAGATTGGACGTCTTGATGTTCTGATTTCGACCCTGTCCATGTTCTCCATTATCTGCATTTCGATCTATGGTGTTTTCATGCGATATTTTATTGGCATGCCTGCGGGCTGGGTAGAGGAACTGTCCCTTGCCCTGTTCGTCTGGCTCACCTTCTTCGGGGTCAGCATTCTGGCGCGGCGCGGTGAGGTCGTCAGCATCCAGTTCTTGATTCAGTTTTTTCCCCGTCACTTGTCGTTTTTTGTTCAAAGGATTCTGACACCGGCACTGCTGGCAGTCTGTCTGTTGGTCATTATTTATCTCGGCTTCAAGTTGGTGATGTTCTCGACAGACCGTTACACAAATATTCTCAGGATTCCCTTCAGCTATGTTTACTTGGGAATCCCGCTCGGCTCTGCCTTCACGCTGTATCACGTTCTGTATCATGCGATCGCCGGACCGCGGCGGCTGGAAGACGTGGAGCCCCTGTCATGAGCGTCACGGTTCCAATCGTCATCATGTTCGCCCTTCTGTTGCTGGAATTTCCGGTCGCATTCTCCATTTTTGCCAGCACGTTGGTGTACTTCGTCTTCTTTTCCGACCTGCCGCTGATGATCGTTGTCCAGCGGATCGCCGAGGGTTTGAGTTCCTACGCCCTTCTGGCCATTCCGTTTTTCATCATGGCCGGGATCTTCATGAACCATTCCGGCATCAGCAAGCGATTGCTGGCTTTCAGCGAGATCCTCACCGGACACATGCGGGGCGGCCTAGCCCAGGTCAACATCGTGCTCAGCACCCTCATGGGTGGGCTGTCGGGATCGAACATCGCCGACGCGGCCATGAACTCGAAGCTGATCGTCCCCTTCATGTTGAAGAAGGGCTACTCCAAGGGCTTCTCCGCCTCGGTCACCGCCGCGTCGTCCCTGATCACGCCGATCATTCCCCCGGGGATCGCGCTGATCCTGTACGGCTACATCAACAATGTGTCCATCGGACGCCTGTTCCTGGCGGGCATCATCCCGGGCCTGCTCATGTGCGTGCTGATGATGATCCTGGTGAACCGGATCGCCGCGCGGCGTGGTTACCGGCCGGAACGCGACCATCGCGTCACGATCGGCGAGTTCCTGACGGGCTTCAAGGCCGCCGCCCTCGCTTTCACGCTGCCGATCATCATCATCGTCGGCATCCGCTTCGGCGTGTTCACACCAACCGAGGCGGGCGCCATCGCGGTGCTGTTCGCGCTCATCATCGGCTTCGTCGTCTATCGAGAGATGGATCTGCGGAAGTTCCGGACCGGCCTGGTGGAATCGGTGCTGGCCTCGGCCAACGTGCTGATCATCATCGCGGTCTCCTACGGGTTCTCGAAGTTTTTGACGTGGGAGCAATTACCCCAAAACATCGCGCTGTTCATCTCGGGAACCTTCGACAGCCCGTTCCTGTTTCTCTTGGTTGTCAATTTTGTGTTGATCATCCTTGGTATGTTCATCGAAGGCAATGCCATCTTGATCGTCATTTCTCCATTGCTTGTGGCCGCTGCCAAGGCGATGGGCGTTGACCTGGTTCATTTCGGCATCGTCTTCATCCTGAACTGCGCGATCGGCACCCTGACGCCACCGCTGGGGACGGTGATGTTCACCACCTGCACCATCATCGGCGTCCCGGTGAAGGACTTCATCCGCGAGATCCTTCCCTTCTGGATGGTTCTGCTGGTGTCGCTGTTCATCGTCACCTTCATTCCGCAGGTCAGTCTGTTCCTGCCCAACCTCGTGTTCGGACCCTGAGGACCGGGCGGGACCGCGATACCCCGGCCGTCGAGCGCTCTCGCGGGACGGGATGAGACGTCGCGGCGTCATCCTCCATCCCACTGGTCCGCAGTCTGGTCTTTAGGAGGACCAATCCCATGAAGGGCCTCGTGTGCATCGAACCGAACGCCTTGGAAGTCCGCACCCTGCCGGAGCTGGTGGTGCCGCCGGGCTGGGTTCCGATCGACGTCCGGCGCGTCGGCATCTGCGGCACCGACTACCACATCTATACGGGCCACCAGCCGTTTCTGACCTACCCGCGCGTGGCCGGTCACGAGGTCTCCGGGGTTGTCGGTGCGGACTACACGGGAGACGCCTTTCAACCGGGCGAGTTGGTGCTGGCCAACCCCTATCTGGCCTGCGGAACCTGTCACGCCTGTTTGGCCGGCAAGCCGAACTGCTGCGAGACGATTTCCGTGATCGGCGTGCATCGGGACGGGGCCATGGCGCAACGGATTGCCTTGCCGCCCGGAAACCTGCTGCGCGCCGACGGTCTGACCCCGGATCAGGCGGCCATGGTCGAGTTCCTGTCCATCGGCCGGCACGCCGTGGCCCGGACCCATGTGGTGAGCGGCGCGCCCACGCTGGTCTTGGGCGCCGGCCCGATCGGGCTGGCCAGCGCCCTGTTCGCGCGGATCGACGGCGCCGATGTGACCGTCGCCGATGTCTCCGAGACCAAGCTGTCGATCGCCGGGGACGGGTTCGGATTTCCGACCCTTCATCTGCGCTCGGTCGACGCCGGGGACTTGACGTCGCGCTTCACGCATGTGTTCGACGCCACCGGCAACATCCAGGCCATGAATGCTGGTCTCTTTCATGTTGCCCACGGCGGCACCTACACGCTGGTCAGCGTGGTCAAGGACACGCTCACCTTCCCCGACCCCGAGTTCCACAAGCGGGAAACAACCCTGTTCGCCAGCCGCAATGCCCTGAACGAGGACTTCCGCTTCGTCATCGACGCCATCCGCGCCGGCAAGATTGATACGGATCGGTTGGGGACTCATCGCACCACGTTGACCGACGCGGTCCACGATCTGCCCGCCTGGGCCCTCGATCGTGACACCGTGGTCAAAGCCATCATTGAAGTGGCCTAAGCCGATGTTTCTGCAATTCGGAACCAGTCGATTTCTCCAGGCGCACGCGGATCTGATCCTCTCGGAGGCCATGCCGGGTGGCCAGGTCTGCGTCGTGCAGTCGAGCGGCAGCGCCGAGACCGCCGGTCGTGTCGCGGCCCTCGCGCAAGAGGGCGGCTTCCCGGTCCGCATCCAGGGGCTTCGCGATGGGCACACCGTCGACGAGGAAACGCGGGTCACCTCTGTCCGGCGCGCGCTATCGAGCGCCACCCATTGGCCGGACGTGGTGCGGGAGGCCCTGGACTGCCGCTTCCTTCTGTCCAACGTATCGGAAGCCGGATACAGGACCCAGCCCGCCGACAGGGCGGCCGGGTTCGACAACGCGATGTCCTTCGTCGCCAAGCTGTGTCTGCTTCTGAAGGCGCGTTTCGAAGCGGGATGCGACCCCATCACCATCATGCCGCTGGAGTTGTTCCCATCGAACGGAGCGCACCTGCGCGACGGCGTGACGCGATTGGCGACGGCGCGCGGCGAGAGCGCCGGTTTCATCGACAGTCTGTCCCGCCACATCTGGGTCAACTCTCTCGTCGACCGCATCGTGTCGGAACCGCTCCACCCGGTGGGCGCGGTGGCCGAACCCTATTGCCTGTGGGCCATCGAGACAACGGACGGCCTGGACCTCCCCTTTACCCATCCCGCGGTGACGGTCGTGGCCGACCTCAAGCCCTACGAGCGGCTGAAACTCTACCTGCTCAATCTGAGCCACACCTACATGGCCCACGTATGGCTGAGCCGGCACCTGCCCGCCAACCTCACCGTCAGCGCTTTCCTGGCGGATGAGACCCTCGCGGCGCCGTACCGGACCATGATCGCCCGGGAAGTGCTGCCCACATTTGCCAACGCCGGCATGGCGCGGGCGGCCGAAGCCTATGTCCAGACAACCCTCGAGCGGTTCGGGAACCCGTTCCTGAACCACCGTCTGGCGGACATCGCCAGCGGTCATGCCGCCAAGGTGGCCTCGCGGCTTGCCTCGTTCCTGGACTGGGCCCGGGACACCGGCGATGCGTCGCCAAAACCGGTGCTGGCCGCCATTGTGGACGCGACCTAGGCCATGAAGACGATTCGCCTGCATCCCTCGGACAGCGTTGCGGTCGTCGTCGACCCCGCGTCGTCCGAACCGGTCGTGCCCTTGGGCCACAAGGTCGCGGTGACGGACATCGCGGCCGGGACCATCGTGATCAAGTTCGGCCAGCCGATCGGCGTGGCGACCCAGGACATTCGGCCCGGTGATCACGTGCATGGTCACAACTGCGCGTACACAGACACTCTCATCGGACAGCCGGTTCGGCGCGAGCCGGCCGTTCTGCCGCTCCCAACCAAGCGGTCCTTCCTGGGGTTCAAGCGTGCCTCCGGGGTCGTCGGCACACGCAACTTCATCGGCATCCTCTCCACGGTCAACTGCTCGGCGACCGTCTGCGCCGCCATCGCCAGGGAGGCCAATCGCCGGCTCCGTGACGATTACCCTGGGCTCGACGGCTTCGTGCCGATCGTGCACGACCTCGGGTGCGGGATGTCGGGCGCCGGCAGTGAGAGCTTCGAGACGCTGAAACGGACCATCGCCGGCTATCAACACCACCCGAACTTCGCCGCCACCGTGATGGTCGGGCTGGGCTGCGAAGTGAACCAGGTCGGAGCCTACCAGCGCGAGGACCAGGCTTTCAGCCGCGTCCTCACCATCCAGGACTGTGGCGGCACCCGTCCGGCGATCGAGGCGGGGCTGTCGGCCTGCGCGGCCCTGGCCGCCAAGGTCAGCACGATCGATCGCGAGCCCTGCGACGTCCGGCACCTGACCCTCGGCATGCAATGCGGCGCGTCGGACGGCTTCTCCGCGCTGACCGCCAACCCCGCCCTGGGCATCGCCAGTGATCTCCTGGTGGCCGCCGGCGGCACGAGCTTCCTGTCCGAAACCCCCGAGATCTTCGGCGCCGAAACCCTGCTGCTGGCCCGCGCCGACGACGAGACCGCGCGCAAGCTGATCGCCCGCCTGGCCTGGTGGCGCCAGTATGCGTTGGCCCACGGCGCCAGCCTCGACAACAATCCGAGCCCGGGCAACAAGGCCGGCGGCATTTCGACGATCCTCGAAAAATCCCTGGGCGCGGTCGCCAAGGCGGGTCAGGCCCCCTTGAGCGACGTGGTGGAGTATGCCGAGCGCCCACCCCGCCCTGGCCTCGTCTTCATGGACACGCCGGGATATGACCCGGTGTCGGCCACGGGCCAGATCGCCGGTGGCGCGACCATTCTGGCCTTCACGACGGGGCGCGGGTCGTGTTTCGGATCGAAGCCGGCGCCGACCATCAAGCTTGCCTCCAACACCGACCTGTATACCGCGATGACCGACGACATGGATGTCGACTGCGGCAAGGTCCTGGATGGCCGCGCGTCCCTGGAAGAGTTGGGCCAGGAAATCTACGACACCTTGCTCGAGGTTGCCTCGGGCCGACAGAGCAAAAGCGAACGCAACGGCCTGGGCGATCTCGAGTTCGCGCCCTGGAGGCTGGGAGCGGTCCTGTGACGGGGCGGCCCGTGTCGCCACCTGACATGAAACACCTGATGAGGGACGAGTGAGACCCCATGACGGCCTTGACCATCAAACCCGCCGAAGACTGCCGCTATGACATCGTGTCCCTGGGCGAGGTGATGCTGCGCCTCGATCCGGGTGAGGGGCGCATTCGCACCAGCCGCCAGTTCCGCGCCTGGGAGGGCGGCGGAGAGTACAACGTGGCGCGCGGCCTGCGCCGCTGCTTCCGCAAGCGGGGAGCCATCGTCACCGCCCTGGCCGACAACGACATCGGCCTGTTGATCGAGGACCTGATGCTGCAAGGCGGGCTCGACACGTCGTTCGTCAAATGGGTCCCCTACGACGGCATCGGTCGCGCGGTGCGCAACGGCCTGAACTTCACCGAACGCGGCTTCGGCGTCCGGGGCGCCGTCGGCTGTTCCGATCGGGGCAACACGGCGGCCTCCCACCTCAAGCCCGGCGACATCGACTGGGACCACCTGTTCGGCACCCTGGGTGTGCGCTGGTTCCACACCGGCGGCATCTTCGCCGCCCTGTCGGAAACCACGGGACAGGTGGTGATCGAGGCCGCCAAGGCGGCCGGGAAGCACGGCACCGTCGTCTCCTATGACCTCAACTACCGGCCATCGCTGTGGAAGGGGTTCGGCGGATTGGAAAAATGCCGCGAGATCAACCGCGAGATCGCCCGTCACGTCGACGTGATGATCGGCAACGAGGAGGACTTCACCGCCTGCCTGGGCTTCGCGGTGGAGGGCGTGGACGACAACCTCACCGACCTGAACGTCACCTCTTTCCAACGGATGATCGACACGGCGGTCGCCGACTTCCCCAACTTCAAGGCCACCGCCACCACCATGCGCGGTGTGAAGACGGCCACGGTGAACGATTGGGGCGCCATGTGCTGGGTCGATGGCCAGTTCTTCACGGCGACCCATCGTCCGGCGCTGGAGATCATGGACCGCGTCGGCGGTGGCGACAGCTTCGCCTCCGGATTCATCTACGGGATGATGACCTTCGGTGATCCGGCCAAGGCGGTCGAGTACGGCGCCGCCCACGGGGCGCTGGCCATGACCACGCCGGGCGATACCACCATGGCCTCCCTGAAGGAGGTGGAAAAGATCGTCGGCGGTGGCGGCGCCCGCGTGGATCGTTAGGCCCAAGGGTCACTGGCCATACCCCTTGGGGTCGGGACCGCTTGAGAAGCGGCGCCCGCTCATTCGTCGCCGGAATCCCACGTTCAGGAAGAAGACATGTCCATGCTGGAAACGCTGCTGTCCCGCCCAATCATCCCGGTGATCGTCATCGATGACGCGGCGGACGCCGAACCCCTGGCCCAGGCGCTGCTCGACGGCGGCATCGACGTCATCGAGATCACCTTCCGCACCGCCGCCGCCGCCGAGGCCATTGGCCGCATCAAGAGGGCGTTCCCGAACATGCTTCTGGGCGCGGGGACGGTCGTGACAGCCGATCAGGCGGCGCGCGCCCTGGACGCCGGTGTGTCGTTCGCCCTTGCCCCCGGGCTGAACCCGGCCACGGTGCGGCGTGTCCAGGAGGCCGGGACTTTGTTCATCCCCGGCGTGCAGACGCCCTCGGACATCGAAACCGCCCTGGCTCTGGGCTGCACCTTGCTCAAGTTCTTCCCGGCCGAGGCCTCCGGCGGCGTGGCCATGATCAAGGCCTTGAGTGGTCCCTACGCCAGCCTGGGGGTCCGGTTCTGTCCCACCGGCGGGGTGAACGTCGGCAACATGGTCGACTACCTGGCCTTGCCGACCGTGGCCACGCTGGGCGGCACCTGGATCGCCACCAAGCAGCAGATCGCCGCCAAGGACTGGACCGCCATCACGCGCCAGGCCCGGGAAGCCCTGGACCGCGCGGCGGCATGACCCTAAGACCAACAGCACCTGACTCTGACTCTCTTGCGGTGACACGGTGGGTGCGCTCGGCCGTCATGACATGGCGGGCAGCGCACCGTCTCCGGGCGAAATGGCGCGCTGCGCCTTAGAGTATTCCGAGATCAAGTTGGGTCGCGATACGGACCAACTTGATCTCGAAGATACTCAAAACCTATAAAATGAGAGTGAAGTCGGGTCAGCTTGACCCAAGCTGATCCCGCTTCACTCTAGAGCGCAAGCACGCCCTACACGTTACACGCAAAGAGAGGCGATCAACATCTGATGCCGCTGCTATAGCATAATGAGGTCCGTGCTGCTTCGCGGTACCGGAAGCGGCACCGGCCCCAGACGTCAAAAAAACGGCACCGCGTGAAGCGGTGCCTTGGCGCGTCGGTCGCTCCTCAGAAGGGTTTCCCGGGGCTGGGGTTTCTGACGGCTCAGGCAACCACGCCCGGCTGCCGCAGGGTGGAGCGAATGCGGAGGCGGGCGGACGTGCGGACACCTGGACCCTATGGGCGCTTCCGTTCCATCACCCAGGTCGTGCTGTAGGCGCACGACACGCCATAGTGCGCCACCTCGTCCGGCAACAGGTAGCGCTGCATGCCGCCGACGCAGTTGATGAACCGCAGCGTCTCCACGATGCACTGCTTGAACGCCTTGTGGTGTGCCATGAACAGGTAATTGAAGGCCACGACCAGATAGCCGGGGCCTGACCCCGCGGCGAAGGCGTCGACGATGAACCGGAAGCCGTCCAAGCCGATGTAACCGGGCGCGCCGAGATGCAGATAGTGGCAGCGTCCCAAGGCATGCGCCAGGGTGACACGTTCGTCCGCCGACAGGGCATTGATGTTCACAGCCAGGGTGTCGTCGAAGATCCCGGCCCGCTGCCCATAGCCCAGAGCTGGCCCCGACAGGTCGATGCCAAGGGTGCGACAGGGGAAGCGGCGGGGTTTCAGGCCCGTCAGGCTCTTCTCGGGCGTGCTCCAGGCTTCGAAGATCTCCTCGGGGGTCATGCCGTGGACCGTGGCGAGGAACGAATCCCCGTAGGCCGACAAAAGGTCGACGCAGAAAAGCGGCTCCGCCTCCGCCCATGCCTGGAGGGGGGCCAGGATCTCCCGGTCGAACAGCTCCCGCAGGATGCCGTCCTTGGCGTGAATCTGGCAGCGCCCCATGAGTTCGTCGCGATAGGCGACCGGAAACTCGGACAGATACACGTCCGTCCAGTCGCGCTTGAACGTCTGTCCGGGCGGCGCGTGAGAGAAAAAGCGAATGGGATGGTCTGTCATGGGCGTCGATCGCTGTTGGGAGGACGTCGTCGGATCGGTCAGAGGGTCTTGGCGAACGCGGCCTCGATATCCGCGATCAGCCGGGGCGCGTCCTCGTAGCCGACACTGTAGCGCACCAACTGGTCGGAGATGCCCAGGGCCGCGCGCTCCTCGGCGGTACAATGGTAGTACGTGAAGACGCCGCACTGCTCCACGAGGGCCATGCTGGTCCCGAAGTTCGATCCCATGTAGGGGATCTCCAGGGCCTCCACGAAGCGTGTGGTGGCGGCGGCGTCCCCAGCCACCTCGAAGGACACGACGCCACCATGGCCCGTGAGGTAGGTGTCGGCCAGGGCCTTGTGGGGGTGGCTGTCCAGCCCGGTGTAGAACACCCGGGACACGTGCGGCGAGGCGTTCAGATGGCGGGCTAGCGCCAGCCCGGTGCTGTTGAAGTGGGCCATGCGCAGGGTCAGGGTTTCCAGGCTGCGGTGCAGCAGGGCCGCACTCTGGGGACTCATCACGCCGCCCAGGACGTTGCGATACCCGCGCACGCGCTCGATCAGGTCCCGCCGCCCGGCGGCGCTGCCGCCCATGATGTCGCCGTGCCCGCCCAGGTACTTGGTGCAACTGTGGAGGACAAGATCGGCGCCGAACCGGCACGGCTTCATGTTCACCGGCGTGCCGAAGGTGGCGTCGACGATCAGGATCGTGTCCTCGGGCAGCATGGCGCGAATGCGGCGGATGTCCACCAGGTAGAGGTGCGGATTGCTGGGCGCTTCCAGGAAGACCACCCGGGGCCGCCGGGCGCGGCAGGCCTGATCCAGGCTGGCTTCGAAGCCGGCGCTGTCCGCCGTGTCGAACGCCTGGGTGGCGACGCCCAACGTGCCCAGGATATCTGCAAAAAAAGTCCGGGTATTGCGGTAGCAAGCCGCCGAGTAAATCAGGGTATCCCCCGGGATCACCAGGGCCAGCACGGTGGTGGCGATGGCGTTCATGCCCGAGGCGAAGACCAGCGCGTCCTCGGCGGCGTCGGCTTCGGCCAGAGACGCCTCGACGTCCGTCCAGTTGGGATTGGAGTAGCGGCCGTAGCGGCCGCGCATGACCTCCCGGCGATGGTACTCCACGACCTCCTCGGTGGACCCGAAGAAGTAGGTGGCGGTCTGGTAGACGGGGGTCCTGCAACTGTTGCCGTGAAGGGTCGCCGATCGTGTTCTTGACATGCACCATCTCCTGCCATCGCCCTGGCACCGCGTGGCGCGGCCTTGATGGACCGCGCCGGGTGCGCCGGGCTCAAGCGTTGCCTCACGCGTTTCCAGGGGCGGGGTCCAGCGCGAGCGGTACCTCCGCCGCGTCCGCCCCGCTCATGTCCGGCCGCTGCTGATCGCTGACCATGCGCCGTGGCACGGCAAGCGGGATCCCGGCCTTGTCCAGTTCCCGTTTGACGATGGCCAGGTAGGTGTTGGCCGTGCCGCTGGCGCGCACCTCCCGGGCATCGAGGTTGACGCGGAACACCAGGGCCCCGGATTCGTTGTCGAAACTGAAGATGCCCGGATGCAGGAACGCGGCGTGGAACACCGGCCCGAAGCGCTCGTCGGTCTTCAACTCCTCGATGGCATCCAGAAGGATGGTGCGCACCTTGTCCACATCGGCCCAGAACGGGACCCGGATCCACACCATCCGGCGGTTCCATTCACGATTGTAGTTGCTGATGCGGGTAATCTGTCCGTTCGAGATGTAATGCAGCGTGCCGTCGGTCCAGTCGCGCACCCGGATCATGCGCAGGCCGACGGTCTCCACCTGTCCGACCACCTCGCCATTGACCTTCACCCATTCGCCGCGATTGAACTGGTTCTCGAGCAGCAGGAAAAAGCCGGAGAACAGGTCCCGCATGAGGTTCTGGGCGCCGAAGGCGACGGCCAGGCCGAGGACACCGAAAGAGGCGATCAGCGGCGTCACGTCGATGTTCACCACCTTGAGCATGTAGATGACGGTCAGGGCGATGATGATCACGGTCCAGGTGGACTGGAAGATGTAGAACAGGGTCTCCGCCCGGTCCTTGCGATCCTGGGCGCTGACCGTGTCCAGGCTGGAGGCGCGGCGGATGGCCCGCTCCACCATGCGTTTCCCGAACCGGCGCACGGCCAGGATGGCCGTCAGTGCCAGGACCAGGATGACAACCAGCGAGATCAGCGAGCCGACCCCGTTCCAGAGCAGGGCGTCGCGCCGCTCCCGGTGCAACATGCCGATCTCACCGAGGGTGAGTTGGTCCACCGCCTGGCCGCTGTCGCGGACCAGCCGGTCCAGGTCCTCGCCAGAAAATCCGGTGAGACGGCCGATCTGCCGGTCCAGGTCGGTCGTCTTGGCGTTGAGGGTGGCCGTCAGGTCCTTGATGCCGGCAATGGCCGTCTCGATGCCCCCCAGGTCGGCCAGGCTGTCCGTCACCTGCTGGTTCCAGCGCTGATAGCGGGTGCGGGCGGCCCAATGGGGCATCAGGCTGTCGATCAGGGCGTTCTGCGCCTCGGCCCGCGCCGCCTCGTCGTCCTCCGTGGGCAAGGTGGGCAGGCTGGCGGGATCGAGATCGGCGCCCGTTTCCTCCTTCAGGGCCTCGATCACCGCCCCCGCCTGGGAGGGCTTGAGCACCGCCCGCACCCGGGCGGTCTCCACGGCCAGACGCAGCTCGGCCGTGGCCAAACCGCCGGCCACGGCCTCCTGGAGGGTGGTCAGGATGGGACGGGTGGCCTCGATCTGTTCGGCCAGCCGGGCGAGCTGGGCTTCCCGGTTGTCCACATTGGACCGCTGCCGTTCGAGCAGGATTAGGCGCTGGTAGTAACGGTCCATCAACTCGTCGATGGCGTTCGTGCGCTCGCTGGCGACGAAGTCGTCGTAGAGACGCGCCACACCCAGATCGTTCTGGATGCGCCCGGTGATTTCCCGTTCCAGGGTGCGCTGTTCCAAATCGTCCAGGTTCTCGAAGGCACTGGCGCTGGTGAAGCGGTCCACCAAATCCAGGTAGTCCTTCAGGGCCTGTAGCTGTTGATCGAGGTTTTCCTGCCACGCCGCGAGCGGCTCCATGAACGCGGTGTTGTCCACCGCCGCCAGCGCCTCGCGTCGGGCGGCCATCACGTCGCGCCGCTCCTGCACGGTAAAAAGGGCCGATTGGCGTTCCAGCACCTTGTCGCGGGCGGTCCAGTCCGCCAGCGTGGCGGGCAAGGCATCCGCCGCGACCTCTCCCCGGGCCTCGCGGATCTGCAGAATGGTGGCGCCGCCCCAGGCCTGGCGGGCCAGGTCCAGACTTCTCTCCGTGGCCGCGACCTGTGCGCCCAGCGCGGACTCGGCGGTCGTCAGAGCGCCAAGGACCGCGGCCCGAAGTTCCTGCTCCTCTCGGAAGTGGTCCAGAACCCGGGTGACGTCCTGGCTGCGCCGGGTTTGCGCGGCGTCATACCAGAGCGCGGCAGGCGAGACCGGGGCGGGGGCCGTGGTCTCTTCGCTGGCGGGGGGCGGTTCCTCGGCCGGCGCCTCGGCGGAGTCGACGGGGGCGTCCGGGTCTGCCGCCGCGTCCTCGGCCGCCACATCGTCTTCCGCCCCGATCGGCACCAGGCGCAGACCCTGGTCCCCGTGCCAGGCCCGGAACGCCGCTTCGTCCCGGGTGAGGGATAGGACGACGGGATCATGGAGCCCGTCGTAGGCCTTTTCAGCCTCGGCCAATGCCGCCTCGGCGGCCTCGGCTTGGCCCTCGGCCGCTGTTTGCTCGGACACGGCCGCGTCGTAGTCGCCGATGCTTTCGGCGAAAATGGTCAGCAAGGCCGGCGTGTCCAGGCGTTCCACCTCGGCGATGAACGAGGCCCACCGCTCTTCCCGTGTCAGCGCGTCCCGGCGGTCCTCCACGTCGGCCCGAGCCGCGTCCAAGGAGTCCCGAGCGGCCTCCAGCCGGTCGGCATCGGCTTCGGCATCGACCGCGGCGGTCTCCAGCCGTTCGCCCAGGCTCTCG